>ERZ1673739.129-NODE-129-length-118007-cov-34.604805_pt1 | contig 118007 bp, 186 predicted proteins | sample MGYA00580210_ERZ1673739 | MGnify/ENA primary metagenome ERZ1673739 (study PRJEB41218, sample SAMN15661749) | gut metagenome | host: Homo sapiens | place: Canada: London | collected 2015-08-20/2019-03-30 | study: EMG produced TPA metagenomics assembly of... | reverse complement strand
GTAAAGGAGGAATGTATTATGAAGATTATAAGAAATGGCAAGGAAATTGAGCTTACAATGGATGAGGTATGCGAGGCTCACAAGGAATTTGTTACATCTTTCATGAGCGGCGAACTCATAGAAAATCACGACATACCTGAGAGTGATGCTGACTCGTTAGCAAATCGTGCTTACGACATATACTGCGGCCGTGAGGGTTATACGGAGCAGGATGCTATATCAGAAGCCGCTGATGAGTATATGAAACAGCATCAACATCAGTAAAAATTTAAAGCAGAAAGATTTTTGTCTTTCTGCTTTTTATGTGTATAAATATATGTAGGTTTATGCGTATAAATATATGTAGGTTTATATGTAGTTTTATATGTATATTTATGTACATAAATATGTGTATAATTTCCTGCAAAAAAAATATTGAAATTTTTTCAATTTTCTTTGGACAAAAACTAAAAACGGAATATTATAAATGTGTATCTAATTGGTGTGTGTTTTTTCACTCATTTTTGGATCTCTTTTCTTAATAATATCTCTCGTTTGCCATTAGAGCAGCATTGCAGGTGCAATTCCTGCAGGGAGATTTTGTCTGGATGAGAAAGACGTCTGCCGACTATTTTTGATTTCAGACATTTAGCGCCCGTAGCTCAGTTGGTTAGAGCGTCCGGCTCATAACCGGATGGTCGAAGGTTCGAGTCCTTCCGGGCGCACTATTATCCGGTACTAAAACTGCCTACCGACTGTTTCGGTACTGGATAATTTTTACGATTGCGGAAAAGCAAAATAGTGTCTGCATTAAGCTAATTATAACGGCAAATAATGTGGACGCTTATGCTTATGTATCAGGTTCCTTCTACGAATACAGGTTGAATGCATTTATAAATTACCTGATACAATTGCCGCAGTCTTTGTTCAGGCTATATTAAGACTTCCTTCTTAATACTACAGATCAAAATACTTTTTTAGTGTTGATGCTTTCCGGAACATTACAATTCAAAAAGCAGATATGTTACAACTTCCTTCTTTCTCAAGGTCTGATAAACTTTAAAGTTAGCTGTAACAATCACTGCGAAACAGGCTACGACAGCAGTTCCTTCTATAATATAGTTATATCTCGTTTGACTGATTTTGGTCAACCGAGATAGTTGGATATACTGCTGTCAATTCCCAGTTTTTTAAAAAAGGAGAAAAATTCATTATGGAAAATTCAGTATTTAACATCATTTTAAGAAGAAAAAATAGAGTATTCATTAATGATGACGATATGCTTAAATCTCTTTCTACCGCAGCTGGTGAAAAGAATAAGCAGATTGTCGCAACAATGAATAAGAACATAGAAGTCTTTGGCTATACAATGTCAGAGACTCTTTTTGATAAGCTTGTACACATGAAAGCTAAGAACCGTGAAGTTGTGTATGATGCTCTTGTGAGCGGACTTAAGGAAATCACCGGTGCTGATAAGGTGTACAATCCAATGTATCCTAATTTTCCTGAGTCTGTTATGGAAAAAGATGATTTTGAACTGTATTTCAATGCTATCGTTCATTACTGGTCTTTTGACACCCTTCTGCCTTATGAGGAGAAAGAGGAGAGAGTACCTCTTTTCAACACTGCAAAAGTTAAGGTTCTTAATGCAGGTTCATTTGATGATTTAAATGACATCTTTAACAATCTTTGCGCATCAAAGACATCTCTTTCAAAGAGTGATGTTGAGGATATGATTTTTATTTTAAATTCAGCAAAGGTTGCTCTGCCGGATGAAATTCCGTTTAAGGAGAATACTGCGTGCGTATGCAGACTGCTTGTTGATACTGGTGTTGACACAGACGGTTCTTTATGCAAAAAGTACGTAAAGACCGCAACTGATGTGCTGCGCCTTGTTACAGCAATGTCTGATGGTGATGTCAGCCTTGCAGAAAATACCAAGTTCAGAAACTTAAAAAGAAGCGAGCGCAGAATCATCATGAATCTTCTTGCGGGCTGTGGAAATGCAGCTGAGGATATGAACAGATATGCTGGAAGATGGATCCGTGTAGGCGAAAAACTGCACCCGGGTGAGTTTGCTAAGAATGAGCGCTATACAAAAGTTGTTCAGGCATTTGGCGTCATAAGAAATGATGGTAAAATTCAGTCGTTTGCAGGAAAAGTGGACGCAGCTGTTGCGTCAGGTGATGTAAACACTGTTGTTTCCCTGCTTAAGAAGCGCCCGGGAGAGTTTGCAAGAAGAGTTGATTTTCTTCTTCGCACATTTGACAAGGATGCCGACAGAAAGACTGTTATCATGGGCTTTGCTTCTGTTGCGAAAGATGTATCGTCTACAGTGCTTTTACAGGTAAGGGAGCATTTCATTAATAAACTTAACGGCAGTGATGACATGAGGGTTTTCTTCCCAAAGGGAAATCTTGCAAGATCATACTATGTCAAGAATGACAAAACAGAAACTATTCCTGAGGATGCAATGAAAATGGTTATTGCTGTCTGCGAGAGCGCACTTGTCAATATATATGGAAACAGGGAGTTTCTTGGAAAGGTATATATTGATGAAGCTCTTAAGAATTATACAGTTCCATTCTCGTTAAGAAGCGCTGGCAAAACAATGACTGCTGTTTCGAGGGGCTCACGTATTGCAATAGACAATAGTGCAAAGATTATCAGGCCATTCATCTGGTGGACTAATACCAAGGATGATATCATTGACGTTGACCTGTCAGTAGCAGTTTTTGCTGACGACTGGAATTGTCTTGAGCATGTATCATACTCAAATCTTAAATCAAGCAGGTTTGGAATCTGCCACTCTGGCGACATTACAAACGGCGGACCTGTTGACGGAGAAGGTGTGGCGGAGTTTATCGACCTTGATATTGAGAAAGCTTTATCTGCAGGCGCAAGATACGCGGTATTTAATGTGTATAATTTTTCAAATGAGAACTTTTCAAAGATGGAGCATGCAGCTTTTGGTTTTATGACAAGAAATGATATGAAGATCGGGGAAATCTTCGAGCCATCTACAGTAAAGCAGCGTATGGACCTCGCATCAGCAACAACTACATGCATTCCGGTCATTTTTGACCTTAAGGAAAGAGTATTTGTATGGTGTGACATGGCGCTTACTGCTGACCATGTAAGGGCTGGCTACGGCGGCATCAATATGGAGAGTAATCTGCCATCAGTAGTTGTTACCTGTAAGGCCATGGTTGATATTAAAAAGCCTAATTTGTATGACCTGTTTACGTTCAATGCAACGGCAAGGGGCGTTATTACAGATAACCCGGACGAGGCAGACATAAGATTTGGTCTTGATGATAACTGCAATGTAAAGCCAAGCGATATTGACGTTATCGTTGGCAAATATTTGTAGACAGCATAAACAAGGACGGGAGGAATCCCGTCTTTTGTACAAAGGAGAAAATGATATGGAAATCAATAAGGTATTGCTAATTCAGAAACTGGCGGAGAACAAAATGAAATATGTTCTTGAACTTACAGACATGCCGGACTTTACTGATGAAAGTGGAAATAAAGTTAAAATAGCTCATTGCACTGCTTTTATGGAAAGAGAAACCAATGTTTTTGATAATAGTGAAAACGTTCACTGCCATTTTTCTGCAACCGATGAATTTGATCACATATATGAATATAAATTCAATTCTGTTACAGAAAACATGTTTGCTATTAATATGATGGACCAATTTGTAGACAAAATAGCGCCAGTATTCCCTGTTGTTGATTGCGGCAAAACCTGTACTTTTAAAGAATATGAGGCGCTTGTAAAAGAGAACGTTAAATTTTCTTATATTCAGTCATCATATCTGACATTTGGTATTCCGCTTACATTTGGTATTCCATTTGGCGTTGAATATGCAGGCGGAATCATCACTGACATCAGGGATTATCCTAACAATACTCTGTTCACCGAATTGAAAGACCGCCGCATATTCAAGGCTGACGGCAGGGCATACAGGGAAAAGGTTCGTTTGAATAATCCTGCTATAACTACCATTAAGAAGCTTTGGCCAAGTGGAAAAATTAATGACAATGATCCAAAAACATGGACATTTATTGTCAGCGAGGCAGAAGAATTAATCAGATATTAACAAAGATATATGAGGCGGGCAAATATCTGGAGACAGTCTTTTGAGAGAAGGACTTATAGGGAGTGCGTAATTGCACTCCTTATTTTTGTGTAAAAATACATATTTTAGGATTTTCTTGTAGAAATGTATACAAAATATTGTTATGTATGTTGACTGAGACACTATATATTGTATAATTAGTTTATAAAGCATAAAAATCCATATATATACTTTATAAACAATATACTAATTAATAGCGGAGGATAAAAATATGAAAAATTTATTAGATTTTTTCAAAGGAAAGGAAGTTTCATTAAGTGGCTTTCTTAAAACAACAAGGGCAATAGCATATGCACTTTTAATATTCATCGTAGCATCATTTGTATTTAATATTCCAGATGATGTCATTAAGGATTATCTTATTGAAGCAGCTGACACTGAAGTTACTCATGTATTTATTGTATTAGCTTTTATTGCATATACGATACAGGCTGCTGTTTGGGGGTATGTAACAAACAGTTCAAATCATCCTGAAAAGTGGCTTGGTTTGCATGTAGTAGCAAATGAATTTACAACTGCAATGTTGTACATTGCGTCTGCAATATCTTTCACTTATATACATTTTGGTGTTGCTGATAATTTTATAACTTCATTTGCTGTGATAGCTAGTATTGTTATCATAGTAAATGCTATCAATGCTGCTGCTGAATATGAACAGTATAAACATCAGCAGATTAAGCCAAGAGAATCTACTGGTTATGCGATTGATAGTAAAGAAATTTTTTACGGTGATAAAGTCTGCACTTCTGATGGCGTTGTTTATTGTGTCGTAAAAAGTGTTATTTATTGCAAACCAACACTCTGTAAAGTAACAGAACGCCATTGGGTTGCTGATCCTTGGCAGTTTGCGCGTATGGTCAAAAACCATGAACTTAATTTAATTGAAAACTAAACTTTTAAAGAACAGTCAGTAACAACTGTTCTTTTTCTTTGCCTTCAAAAACCATATTCATACTGTTACTAATAAATTGTCATATAAATAAAGGAGGAAAAATTATGGCAACAATTAATGGTTATGGATTAGAACTTACAACAGCAGCAGGTTTTTCTTATGAGAAGTATAAGAACTTCATCAAAAACCATATTGCAAATCTCGAGGAAAAAGCTGAAAAATCTGAGGCAGCTGAATGGGTACTTAAAGGCTATAAAGATTATTTAGCATCTGACGATTTAACAAATGCTGATGTATGCCTTAATTCTGGCATTGCTACACCAGCAGCTTTTCTGTCGAACATTATGTTTCTTGAGACGGGCATCAGGTTTTCTGCTTACAATGATGCAGAGGATTATGACGTTTCAGCAGGCATTGTTATGTTTGAGGAGAATTTCCCATGGCTCATGACGGAGTTTGAACGCAATATGACGAAGCAGGTTCTTGACGACATTTTTGCTAAGTATATTGTTGAACTTGGCATGGACATTAGTCCTGACAATATCTGTGTTGACACAGGTATTTAGAAAAGGGGAATATCTATGACAAAAATAATCAGCATTGAAGCCAGTAAATATTCTATTGAATATGATCCGGCTAAACAGTGGGACTATCATATTAAGAGAGGCCGTGAGGATCTGTCAAAGGAACTTAAGTCAAATGTCATGAACGACTTGGTCTTTTGTCTCACTGAGAACATTGAAAAAGGTGTTGTCCTTGATGGTATCACTGTAAGCGAGAAATAGGTAGAATAAACGAAAAATAGACTGGTACATTTGTATCGGTCTATTTTTTTTATAAAAACTCCATATTTATTCTGTATTTCATCAACAAAAATATTAAATATAAAGGAGGAAATGAACTATGAAATATTATATCAGAACACAGACAACTGTAAAGGAACGTGACCGTGGCAAATGGTGGATGGACAGCGATATGATCTGCCCGAAAACTATTGAAGCTGATAATCTGCCACAGCTTCTTGAACTATACAGAGAGGCAGTATCGGATATGGTAAGCATATCAGACAACGCCATTAAAAATAAGAATGCCATGTATATTGACCTGCCAAATGGCGAGTACAAGCAGGTTGGCTATGTTATAACGGGCAAGACTTATTTTGAGGACCGTGATATTAATTATTCAAAAGAACATTATATTGACGTGTGGGTTCATATTGATGAACTGCGCGATGTAGATTTTTCTGAGTGTCCGGGCAATTCACTGTAAACGCATAAGAACATCTGATTTTTCAGGTGTTCTTTTCTTTTATGTGTTCAAAATCCAACTTTATTATGATTTTTATATACAAAATAATAATAAAGGAGGACGAAAATATGAAAATCAATAAAGTACTATTAATTCAGAAAGCCGAAGGTAATAAGATGCTATATTTCTTTGAACTTGCAGACATGCCGCAATTTATTGAAAATTATTGTGGCTATACTGAGAGAGTATCCCGCTATACTGCCGTCATTGAAATATTTAATGAGCGTTGTGTCAAACATTGCTTTTTCTATGTAACAACTGAAGCCGGATCTATGCACGATTATAAATTCAGTTCAGAAGAAGATCGCATTGCTGCTGTTGATGTACTGTGTCGTTTCATCAATAGAATGGCGCCAGCATTTCCGGTGTTTGATGGAGAATACAAATCTGATATTTTCGATGAGTATGAAAAAATTGTAGAAGAGACTGTCAGATTCTCTTACATTCCGTCACCACTTATGACATTCGGTGTGCCATTTGGCGTTACATATACTGGCGGAACCGTAACAGATATCAGGGGTTTTTCTGACAATACTCTGTTTACAGGACTTCATGGTCAGCACATGCTTAAATCTGGTGGCAGGGTTTATAAGGAGACTGGATATTTAAGTCGTTTTTCTGTTCCTGCAATCAAGAGCTGCTGGCCAAGCAGTGAGATTGATTACAATGTTCCGCAGTCATGGACATTCATTGTTTCTAAGTCGGAGCAGCTTCAGAATTATTCAGGTGACAGCATTAAAGCACGTATAGAAGACAATCTGAAATCTGGCGGAGTAAATGCTGACGAGGTATGTGCACTGCTTGAGAAGTATAGAGGATATTTTGATGTCTGTGATGACATTCTCAAAGTATTTGCAAAGCAGCCAGTAGAACCTGCTGAGAAACAGATTGTTGTTAAAACAGTTACTCTTGATATCATACAGCAGATTATTTTGAATACTGTGTATTCCATGGACTCTGATAAGCTAAAAGAAGTTTATAAAGACTTTAGACGTTATATCACAGTTCTTAGAGTAAAAGTTCCTTTTGATGAACATATCTCAATGAAGATTGTTCTCAATGTCGACAACGAGAAAGGATGTTTTTATTCCTATGCTGTATTACTCTGCGATGGCGAGAAAGTATCTCAGTCTGCTATCCGGGATCAGTTTCTGGGTGAATGGAAATTTACCTATGATAATGTCACATATAGGGCAGTTGTTTGTGGTAGAGAATTGTAAACAAATAAGAGCATCTGATTTTTCAGGTGCTTTTATTTTTCGCAAAACTCATATTTATCCTGTAGTTTATTGTTGATTATAATATAAAGGAGGAAAATGATATGAAATTACAATTACTACCATGGCAGAAGAGCAAAGAGGAACTTTTGAATAAATGGAATGAAATCAATCGTGATTATGGTCCGTGCGGAGAGACGATGCTTATTATTCCAAGAAAGGATGATATTCTGCTTGTAATGTTCCTTATTACAGATGATTTTGACCGTGACGACGAGGACGAGGATGAAGATGAGGATAAAATCCAGATTTCTTATTCTGTTGGCTTCTACGAGGGTGGAGATGATTTGAGCGCTGACATTGAAACCTATGATGGTGGATTTGTAAGTTATCTTGCCAGCAAAGGTACAGGTCTTGAAACTATTGTGCAGGAACTTGCTGATTTCTGTGATGATAGGGATGAAACAAGATTTGGTGAGGATTATTATGTTCTCGACATGAAGTAAACAAAAAAAAGGAGACTGCTTGCTTGCAGTCTCTTTTTTTAATTTTTCTTTGGACAAAATTTAAGTTTGGAATATTATATATGTGTAAAGCAAAAACTTTGTTTTATTCATAAATTTTTGTAGGGTATTGTGAGCAAAGGTACCTTGCAAATACACCTCCTTTATATAAGATATAGCGGCAGCCGGGGCGAAATGGCTGTCGCATTTTTTTGTAAAAATTTACGTCAATATCTGTACAAAATTGAAAAATGGAATACTATATATAGTGTAAGGAACAATTGTAGTCATAAATCCCTTACGCTTCCCGTTCTTGAAATGTCTGCTAGGGCAGACGCGGGAACCTCCTTTATTATTATATAAGCGGCAGCCTGATCGGATTTGAGGCTGTCGTATTTTTTTTGATATTTTTTCATAATTTCTTTGGACAAAAATTAAATTGTAAATATTATATAGATGAGGCTTTTGAGTTCATCTATATAGATACCGGTGGGCGGGCTGATATAGTCTGTCTGCCAGCTAATTAAAATGTCTACTGGTGTAGATAAAGATGCTAATGCCCATAGAATAATTGTTGAGGCGGTAAGGAAAATGTCTACTAAGGTAGATGTATCGAGGGACAAGGCAAGCGAACTAAATAAAACTGTGAACGAAATGTCTACTGATGCAAATATGTAGATATAAATAAATATGGGTTTGTTGAGACTGTAGACGAAATGTCTACTAAATGTAGATTTACGATTAAAGCTATAAAAAATGTTTACTGAGGTAGATGGTGGCACGAAAAGGCAGGATAAATGTGTTGAAACAATGAAAAACAAGTAAGGAGAAAGCTATGAACATAAATCTTGTATCCCTGTGGGATGAGATTAAAGATAAAAAGATAGTGGTATATGATTTGGAAACAACCGGGTTTAAGTCAAAGAATACCAGAATATTGTCGTTTTCAGCAATCAGGTATCAAGTAAGTGAACATGGTATGGACGAAATTGACAGACGCAATATGTTTTTGAATCCGATGATGACCATTCCTGCGTATATCACTGCTGTCAATCATATTACAAATGAAAAAGTTGCTGATTGTCCAACGGAATATGAGGCTGGTGCCGAAATATTGAGTTATCTTAATTCAGCAGACTTCGTTTCGGGTTATAATAACGCGAATTTCGATGATGGACTTGTAAACGAAATGGCAAGACGAATTGGCTTTGGTAAGTGGATTCCAAAGAATGAAATTGATGTCATGATACTTGCAAAGGCAGTTCTTACAAAGCAGGATGTACCAAACTTCAAACTGGGCACGCTGGCAGAATATTTTCATGCAGATGCTGGGCTGGAGTTTCATAACAGCATTGATGATGTAATTGCAACATCAAGGGTTTTATGGGGACTTGTTAATAAATGCAGGACTGATGAACATGATGAGGGCTCTGTTGTTAATGCATCGTTTGAAGCGGGCAATACAGAAGCTTCTGATGAAGATATTTATTCGCAGCATGTAGCAGTGCTTCCTGTTAACGATAACAGCAATTCTGTTTCTGAGCAGGTGAAAGCTGCAGTTGTTGATGAAAGAAAGCCGGTAATGCTCGATCCGTCAAAGTGGAAAACCTTCAGCAATGAAGATTTAACTGATGCACCTGTGGAAACAAAATGCAAAGTTAAAAATGATCCGCTTACGGCAGTACTGTGGGAAAAGAATGGTTATAGAAGGCTTTATATCAATAATTCCCTTAATCATCCGGTTTATTATGATGTAAAACTGCGTAGGTGGCAGTATAATTTTGATGAAGACGAACGCATGATAAGCAGAATAGATGACGAGTATGATGTTGACGAGCTTGTCAGAAGAAGAAAATACAGCTTCACGGCATAAGGAGAGAGTATTATGGCAAAGAAACAGGCGGTTTCGGAAGAGGAGAACAGGCAATATATTCCGGAACCAGATAAGAGAGATTTGTTCACAGAAAGAATGAACAAAAAGGGATACAAAGTAGATAATAGCAGCGGAACACCTATAGTGAAATGCAGTTCCCGCGAAGAAATGGAAAATGTCAAAAAGGACTTGGGAGATATGCCATTTAGTTTTGGTTTCAGGTTCCCAGAATAATTATTATGCAGGTTAAAATTAAAAAATCAACACTTTTAAAACATGTCTTTCTTAAAGACATGTCAGTATCAATATCAGCTCTGTCTCTGTTTTCTATTGGTTTTATATGTCTTGAGCGTGGAATAAGGAGTTTGATGGGATTTTATGATGATGGAACACAGTTTGTCATGTATTTTACAAGCGGATTTATGCTTACGCTTATGGGGCTCATGGAAATAACTATCATCGAAATTGACCTTGAAAATAAGGCGGAAGAAGCATATGAAAAGAAAAAGCGTATGCAGGAAAGAAAAGCCCGTGAAAGGAAAGCTGCCAAGAAAGAACGTCGTGAGATAGCGGAAATTGATGCAGCAATAGAGCGGCAGAAACAGAAAAACGCCGGATAAATGTTCATTTCGTTTGGACAAATCCTTTTTTTGTAAATATTATATATAAGTAAACGCAGGAAAGGAAATTATTGTTATAAATTTATGGATACACAGAAAACAGTAAGAAAATATTTATGGTATGACTTAATTGCAAATTTATGCTTTGGATTGGTTACAATGATCAATAGCTTAAGCAGCATAATAAAAACAGATGCATTAAAGACTGTTGTTAGTACGGCTGGTCTCATTAATGTTATCATTTTTGTAGTTTTTACCATAAAAGGACGCAGACTTGTAAGCAAATATTATGACAGTGAACTTAATAAGATGGGCATATCTATGCCAAAAGTCGGAGATAAGAATTTTCAAGAGCTTTTAAATAAGACTCAGGAAAAACTTAAAAACTGTTCTGTTGATGGACTTGCTGACAAAATGTCTAATGATTACATGAAGTACAACATGATATTTACAGCCATGACAATGTTTTTTATGCTTTTTCAGATTTCTCAGATGATGATGCAGAGTATAAGATTTGAGCTTCTGCTTGTATTTACAATAGTATTAGAATGCGGATTTATATTTAATATGACTTTAGAATATAAGTTTCGCAGAATATAAAAGAAGATAACAATGATAAAGAACAAAAGAGTCCTCAAACGGACAAATAAGATAGAATTTACAGGTATAAATTTATGGATACGCAGAAAACAGTAAGAAAATATTTATGGTATGAGTTAATTGCAAATTTGTGTTTCGGACTGGTTGCAATGCTTAACAATTTAAATGGTTTAATAAAAACAGATTCATTAAAAACGGTTGTTAGTATAGCTGGTTTTATTAATGCTATCATTTTTATAGTTTTTACTGCAAAAAGTCGCAGACTTGAAAGCAAATATTATGACAATGAACTTAACCAAATGTCTGATGATTACATGCGATACGATTTGATATTTACAACTATAACACTGCTTTTTATGTTTTTTCAGATAATAAATCTGAATATAAGATTTGAAATTCTGTTTACACTTACAATAATATTGGAATTCGGGTTTATATTTAACACGACCTTAGAATACAAGTTTTTACAAAATGCGAAAGGAGATGATAACAATGAAGAACAGAAAAGTTCTCAAGTGGACAAATAAGTACAGCGGTGAGACAGGCTATGTAGGAACTGTTTCTAAGAAGAAAGGCTATTTTACAAATGAGCCGGATGTCTTGAAATAAGACTACCGCAATCCCACTGGCTTTAGCCGGTGGGATAAGGCAACCAAAAATCAGAAATTCACATTATTTTCGTTTGTAAATATAGGAAGAAATGCTGAAAAGATATATAGAAAATCAAGGTTGAGAAAGAGGGTGACAGTGGATGTTAAAGGCATATAAATACAGAATATATCCTAATAATGAGCAGAAAATACAGATTGCAAAAACATTTGGCTGTTGCCGTTTTGTATATAATCAGACACTGGCATACCGGAAAGAAGTATATGAGAAAGAGAAAAAATCAGTTAGTAAAACCGACTGTAACAATTACTGCAATAGACAATTAAAGAAAGAGTATGAATGGCTGAAAGAAGTGGATAAATTTGCTCTGACAAATGCGATTTACAACATGGATGCTGCATACCAGAAGTTTTTCAAGGAACACGCAGGTTATCCGAAGTTTAAGAGTAAACACAATAATCATAAGTCATATACAACAAATTTTACGAATGGCAATATAACTGTAGATTTCGAGAACAATAGAGTAAAACTGCCTAAATTAAAAAATATAAAAGCAAAACTGCATAGAAATTTTAGCGGACAGATAAAATCGGCAACGATATCACAAGTTCCGAGTGGAAAATACTATGTATCAATTTTAGTGGAAACAGAACACATGGAACTGGCACATACAAATCAAAATACAGGAATAGATTTGGGTATTAAGGATTTATGCATTACTTCTGATGGAAAGAAATACGAGAATCCCAAAATTATCAGAAAATACGAAAAGAAACTGATAAAACTGCAAAGACAGTTAGCACATAAAGAAAAAAGAAGCCAAAACTACTACAAAATAAAGAAAAAGATAGCATTATGCTATGAAAAAATAAAAAATACCAGAAAAGATTATCTGCACAAGATATCACATGAGGTTATCAGCGAAAACCAAGTGATAGTTTCGGAAAATTTACAGATAAAAAACATGGTAAAAAATCACCATTTGGCAAAGTGGAATGGCAGGGAATATATCAAAATAGATACATTCTATGCCAGTAGTCAGCTGTGTTCCGTCTGTGGATACCAAAATACAGAGACAAAAAATCTATCAGTAAGGGAATGGACATGTCCTGTCTGTGGAACAAATCATGACAGGGATATCAACGCAGCAAAAAATATACTGGAAGAAGGATTAAGACAAATAGCATAAAAATAACAATATAGGGCAGGGACTGCCCGAATTAACGCCTGTGGAGATAGTAGGTTACGAGGTCTGCGAAGCAGGAAGCCCATTGACTTTAGACAATGGGTAGTTCACAGCAAAAAGATATGTAACAGACAAAGCCATTAGCAACGATTTGGAAATATTGAAATCGTTTGGCGAGTTTAAAAACAATGATTTTGCTGCCGAAGATCTTATGCTTTAAGCAACGTGAGACGTATGATTTGTATCATGCGTCTTTTTTTTTGTGTATTTACTGATAAAAATCCATCTTTGTTCTGTAGTTAATAAAATCATATTTAATAAAGGAGGAAAATTATGAAGAAATATGATGAGAATTATGAGGCAGACTGGATTATTACAGCCATATCGTCAGGAGCAGAAGGAGCCGCTGTTTACAAACTGCATGGAAACATTGATGATGTGAAACAAACTCTTGTTGCATTTGCAGCATCAGATCGTAAAAATGATGAACACTGTTACGAACATGGCTGTAAATCTATTGATGATGTCATTGATTCGAGTGATGGATGTGGCTGGCTTTTTTCTGCTTATAGTACATATGACAATTATCATATTGACTATCAAGCAATCAGAGCGGATCATATTCAACCAATAAAAAGATAGGAGGGTGCATTATGAAATATTTATATCATCTAACGAAACCTGAATATCTTGATCGGATTTTGTCAGAGGGTCTCAAACCAATTGTAGGTGACAACTCAAAGCTTGTTGGTGACATGGTGCCTACCAGTCATATGTCTGAAAGAAAGTATTTGCCATACTGGAATCTGTTATTAGATAGGCCCGGTGTCTTGCTAAAAATTGACACATCATATCTTTGTGAAGATAGAATTCAGGAAAGAAATTATCATCTTTACAAAGAAAAAATATACGATGAATTGATTCCCCAAAAAGCTGTTTCAGTAGCGAATGGGGTTAACTTGTCTCTGGGAAATCTTGATGTAAACAGTCGGCAGGAGTTCAAGCTGTCAATAGTGAGAAGTGTCAGTAAGATTTGCGAGCTTATTGCAAGGTTGGCATCGGATCCGGAAAACGAGTATTATCTGGAAGGTTATGAGGATGCAAAAATTTGTGCTTTAACAACCAGAAGGGTGTTATCTCTTACCGATTTTACAGAAATTACGCCTAAGAAATTACAAAATGAGCTGGTATATTTGGCTGAAAATTGTGGAGCTTATACGCTCTGTGATGTCGATTATGCCAATTTTGATGGTAATGCGCGCCTGTATGAACATCTTCATCGAAAACCTTATGCTACAGAAGATACTAAATGGATGTACAGCTGGCTGGTGTCTAATTATTCCAGTATTTTAGATACTGATACTGGAGGCTGGGGCTGTTAAACGAAAATGGGTGGAAGAATTATTCTTTCACCTGTTTTTTTTGCAGTAAAATCCACCTTTGTCCTGTAACTAAATGAATCATATTTATAAAAGGAGGAATTGACTATGATTTTATCGAACTTATGGATGACGCTTCAAAAAGTTGAGGCTGCAGGACATGGTGACTATGTTGTAAATTTTGCAGGTGATCTTTGCTTTACGGAAAGAAATCTTGCAGTAATTGAGGAAAATCTGTTTAACACAAGGGCAGTTGGCATAAAAACGGGAGCAGAGTTTGGCGACACCGTTTCGGTCTTTTGCAGTAGGATTGAAGCTTTTGTCAAGCTTCATCCGTCAGCAGCAGATTTGCATGTAATGACTGTAAACGGCGTTGAGTGTAATAGTATTGCTTACATTTCTGTCTGCGAAAATCATGTGGGCCTAATGACTTTTGACAATATTAACTCAGACGAATATATCGAGTCTCTCATCAAAAACAGTGAAATTCCATGGCATAAGAAATTTTTTGCTGATGGAATTTCTGTTTACGAGGTTTCATCTACGCCAAAAAGATATGCGCTTGAGTATTCGTATTATGTGAGTATTCTTGACGAGATTGACTCGGCGGAGTTTCTTATTGGCGGCGATGCTGCGAGAAAACAGACGTTTAGAGAAGCAATAAAAAGCTTGTAAAACTGGAAAGACTGACATTTTTGTCAGTCTTTTTTTTTGGACAAAAATCAATTTGTAAATATTATATATGTAGGAATATAAGAAATGGAGGTTCTGTTATGAGTACACTTGATAAATTCAAAAATCACAAAACAGCGTATTTGTTAACAAGAAATGGACTTATACCTGAATACGAGAATATTAGTGAAGTTGATATCATATCCGTTGGCCGCAAATATGTAACAATTACAAATAATGTAAAATTTGCTGAGTCTGGGTATGAAAGAAACTGTTTAATTGAGCAGGTTAATTGTGGCTGGTCTAGTTATCTTTTTGCAGTAAAACGGGATGCTTTGGATTATGTAGAGAAGAGACAGATTGTAGCATGGCTTGGAAAGTCCGAAAATCTTCTTAATGATATGTCGCTTGAAAGCTTAAGGCGAGTTAAAAGTATTATTGAGAATGATTTAAAAACAGAAAAGAAGAGTATTATAAAAACAGAGAATCCGGACCTTTGGGATATGTGTCACAGAGGTGATATAGTCTTTCCATCTGCCGTACAGCGATATTTCGAGGTTACGAAACAGACTGCCATAGAAATGTGTGAAAAACAGGTGTGTGACGGAAAATGTGTAGAAGTGTATTTTGTTAAATGTCCAGAATGTCAGGAACTCAGCAGAAAGTATTATAACAGGGAAGATATTCCTGACCATTATACATGCGAGAATGGCTATGAGGAATGCGAGGATATTCCTGTTTCTGATGACATGATTGTTAAATATTATGAGTGGCAATAGCGAAAGAGAGAACTTGTGAAGATGATTACACAAGGAGATGCAATCCAACTGTTTCGATATAACAATAAACATATTGATGAATTGAGTAATGACGACAGGCTTCGGATTGCTGACTGGATTGAAAAACTGCAAAAGTATGAGCAGCCAGAAGAAGCAGTAAAAGGAGAAAACTGATATGTCAAAAACAACAGATTTGGAAACTCGTATGAAAACTTATGAGAATATTCCAAAGAATAAGCTTATGAGACGCTGTCCTGTGGCAATAAGGCTGGATGGCTGTCATTTTAAAAGTTTCACAAAAGGCTTTGATAAGCCATTTGATAATGTTTTTATGAAATCAATGCAGGAAACTATGAAATATCTCTGTGAGAATGTGCAGGGATGTGTAATGGGATACACGCAGTCAGACGAGATTACGCTTATCCTTGTGGATTATGAACACCTTAATTCAGAAGCATGGTTCGATGATGAAGTAGAAAAGATATGCAGTGTAACAGCAGGCATGGCATCTATGGCATTCTACAGAATTTTTTGTAAGAATGCTCATGGATTTCTCAGTGAAAATGGATACCCGCATGTACAGATGCTGAAAAATGAAAAGCTGGTTAATGCATATAAACGAGCTCAGAAACAGGGTGCATACTTTGATTCCAGATGTTTCAACATTCCCAAAGAAGAAGTGACAAATCTTATTTATTGGAGACAATGCTGTGGACACCGTAATGCGATACAGGCAGCAGGATGCACATATTTTTCAAACAAAGAACTTTTGAATAAGAGCGGCGATGAGATCATTAAGATGCTCAAAGAAAAAGGCATTGAGTGGTCTGCATATTCAAATGATGCCGTATGGGGAAGCTGCTGCGTAAGAAATAACAGGCCGGTAATTATGCCTGATGGCAGGCGTACCTATTATATGTATGACAAAAACAAAAGAACAAAAGTGTGGATAATTGATCACCATATTCCGGTGTTTACCGGCGCTGGAAGATTATATATCAATGCACTTGTGTATACAGAAAGCGAGGATTAATTATGATAGGAAAAAGTAATATAGCTGATTGCGACGAGAACTGCAAATATGAAGGTCTTTATGAGACGTATAAAAATGTGCATGATGATATTCGAAAGAAATTTATTTCTCAGACGATTGTAACGGTGTTATTATTGTTCGCTGTCACGATTACGGTTGTATATCTTTTATATTGCAGGATAACTGGTAAATATAATGACAACTCTAATCGAGCTTTAATGGCTATGACAATGACAATAGTTGTTACTGGTCTGTGGTTATCTGCAATGATTTTGCCGATAATAGCAGAAGGAAAAAAGCTTTTAAAAGGATATAAAATAAGGCTTTCAAATATTGCGGCTAATAAAATTGCAGAGCATGTATATCGAATACAGTCAATTGAAGATATTAAAAATGAAAATATATTTACAGACGAAGGACGTCTTAATAAAAGAGAAAGTATATTGCATTGTATTGATGATAGTGGAAACACAATGGATGTGTATATTGACCCAAATAAAAGCTATTGGTTTGATGAAAATGATAATAATATTTTAAGCACAGACGGTATTGTTTCAGAATTGCTTTTTAGTGATGACGGTGAAACCTCTGAAACGGGTGTCATAAAATACACTGTTAATGATAAAACGGTCTATATAAAAGAAGTAGATATAGAAGAAATATATGAAAGCGAGGATTAATTGTGATAGGAAAAAGTAATATTGCTGATTGTGATGAAACCTGTAAATATAAAGAAGTTTATCAAATATATAAAGCTGCTTACAATAGTGCGTGGAATGAATTTAGTTTTCAGACAGGTATTATAATGGCGTTATTATCGTTTGTAATTGTTACAGATTTTTTATACTTCAGTACAATTAGTAAATGTGATGTTGGAGCAGGTTCAATTTTGACAATAATAGCATTAGCACTGACCGCGTTGGAAGTATATTTGTCTGCAATTACTTTGTCGATGAGAATGAAATCAAAAAGACTTTTGAGAAAATATAGAATTAGTCTTTCAAATATTGCAGCCAATAAAGTTACGGAACATTTATACCGAATACAAGCAATTAAAGATGTTAAAAATGAGAATGATTTTGTTGCAAGAAAAATTAGACTGCATTGTATTGATGATAATGGAAATGAAACAGATATATGTATAAATCTAAATGAAAGCTACTGGCTTGATGAAAATAATAATAATATTTTAAGCACAGGCGGCGTTGTTTCAAAGCTGGTTTTTAGCAATAACGGTGATGACACTGGTGTTATAAAATATTCTATCAATGATAAGATTGTTTACGCAGAGGAAAGTGAGGATTAAAATATGGCAAAGAAAACAGATAACAATGCGGCATTTCTTGAGAAATTCAAGGAATGTGAGCAGCTTATTCGTCAGACATATGGCGATGATAAGAATTTCAAGTGGTTTGAGGATAAAATGAAAGATGACGGCGAGGATCAGATGTCGCAGAAAATGTATGTGTGCAGGGTATTGCGTAATTATATGTCGCATAATCCTGACGGAGGATTTTTCATTGACATATCAGACGCGATGGCTGATTTTCTTGATGACGTGAGAACAAAAATATCAGGAGACATCAAGATCTGTAAGGATGAAATGTCGGTTGTAAGAAAGTTTTACACGCTGCATAGCACGGTCAATGAGATCGCCATAGCTCTCAACAAGCTTCCTGCTGTGCCGATAGTTGATGAAGATAAAAATATCATTGTTTTTTGCACCGATGAGACAATCAGATATGCTATTTCTAATGGAGCAAAAGCTGCTGACGAGATTGCCTTGTATAAAATGAACCAGCCAGCATCGGAAGTGGTAGCAGCAGTAGATGGTACATATGATTCTGCAAGGGAAAAGGCAGAAGCGATGAACAAAAAGATAATTTTTGTTGCTGATGACAGGCGTCTCAGGGGTATTATTAATTTAAAATAAAGAGTGAAAGGAGAGCAACATATGCTGCAAAAATATTTACAGCTCTTTGAAAGGGCATTTGAAAAATTAACATCGTTGGGAGGAAGTAACAGTACATGGTCTGACTATTTTACGACTGTTGGTACCGAGTTTCTTGTACTGCTGCTTGGAATTGTGTACATTGCTGCAATTCTTGCGATTATTTTCATTCCGATATTTGGAAATAGAAAAGTTGTGCAGAAGATTGCAAAGAATGATGCTTACAAAAAGGCACAGAAACTGGGAACAAAATGGTATGAGTTCAGGAAGAGAATCAGAGATATTATTGTTGACATAGAGACGAATGGATATAAATATACCGCTGATCCTGACCTTGATGATGAATTTAGTGGATACAAATATGATGCCGATCTTGATGCTGAGCTTAAAAATGCGCTTAATGAATACAATATTACAAAATATACATCATTTATTAAGAATGAGACTAATGATAAGAAAAAGAAATTTGATAAAAAAGCTATTAACGAAATGATGAAAGAGCAGCATCTGGACTGGTTAAGTTGGAATGAGAATAAGGGTGACTGGACGGCATGTGGCGATTTTAAGGAATTAGGCAAGATTAATGATTATGGTAAACTTTGCAGAAAGTTTTTTGCTAAATGCATTACCGCCTGCTCAGTCATCATGATTGTGTATGCAATTTTTGTTATTCCACTTGTACTTATGCTTTTCAAATAAGACGTTACGGGCTCATACTTTCAGTGTGGGCCTGTATGAAAGGAAATAAAATATGATAATCACAAGAAGAGTTGAAGACACGATACTGAATATTCATGTTAATGATATTCAATTTGAGAAAATCCAAAGAAAATCAAGAAAATATAAAAAAACCGGTGAGCTCATGAAAAAGGTATGTGAAAAGGCTTATCATATTATGAATTATGGCGATGACTTGGAATTGGTCTTGTCGATATGGTTTCTTTTTACATTTGCTGCAAGTTTGGCGATAATTGTTCATTTTCATAAAATTATGAATATGGCACTGCTTATAGCAATTACATTGGGTAGCACTGCATTATATTTTGGTATTATTTCATATTTTGAGCATCGGTTTTTTAATTATGGATATTACTTGACAGAAGAAGCATTGAAAGATCTGCTAAATGAAAAAATTGTTCTTGGCTTCAGGGATTCAGATAAAGATGCTGTGGAAATTAAATACATAAAAGGTGCTGATCCGGATGAAAAACTTCTGGAAAAGCATTATTCGTGTGCTGGATTAGGTGTAGACATATTATATTTTTGGCTTACGTTTCATAAAAATGTTCGTAAGACCTATGATTTTATGTTGATCACAGGTAAAAGAGGAAAGTTTTGGTTCGATTTAATGGATAAAGAATAATTTTTATATATGCAAAAAAGGCCCTGAGAGTGACGGTTTCAGAGCCTTTTTGTGAATATAAAAGTCTTAGTCTTAGTTAGACTTTATAATTTTAGCTTATTTGTTTTCATATGTCAAGCATTGGCCGATAAGAATACTAACAGAAATTACAAAATCCATCTTTATCCAGTAACCATATTAGATATTAATAAAAAAGGAGGACAAAAATATGGCATACGATATAAATCCATGGGCACAGAAGGAAGCCCGTAAACATCAGGCGGCAGCTCATACACAGTTAATGGATAAACTGTATTCGCCGGAGATTGATACATGTTCCGTCAATACAAAAATCTATTCAAATGCTGTGTCGATGCATCATTCTCAGACAGATGTAAAATGTGAGATTGCACTGCTCGATGCTGACACTGTTTCAGCAGTAAGAAATAATGCAGAGGGGAAGACTGCAGTGCTTAATTTTGCATCTTATAAACTTCCCGGCGGAATGTTTATCGAAGGATCCATTGCGCAGGAGGAAGCTCTCTGCCATGAATCATTTCTGTATAATGTTTTAGGACAGCAGACGAACTACTACGCGTGGAACAATAAGAATAAAAACCGTGCAATGTATACCAATCGCGCATTATATTCGCCGAATGTTATTTTTACACAAAAGGATGGCAGTAAGGACTTTGTGTGCGATGTGATTACCTGCGCGGCACCAAATTTTGCATCAGCAAAGAAGTACATGAACGTTTCTGCCGCAGAAAACTCTAGTATACTGGATGACCGCTGCCAGTTCGTGCTTGATGTCGCTGAGGACAATAAGGTTGATACTCTTATTCTTGGTGCATGGGGCTCTGGTGTATTTGGTCAGGATGCTGAAGAGGTTGCCCGGTTGTTTATGAAACACTTGAATCAGCGAGCATATAGCTTCAAAAAGGTTGTCTTTGCTGTGCCGAAAGGTGTTAATGGCAATTACCGTAAGATGGCAAAAGTGTTGTAAACAAAATAAAGACTCTGGGTTTCCGGAGTCTTTTTTATGTTGCGAATCATTCGGTGATTGAATTACCGAGGATTCCTATTTGAATTTCTAAAACTCATATTTATTGTGTTACTAAACAATTGTCATATGAATAAAAGGAGGAAATATTATGACAAAATACGCAATTCCAGCTTGTGAACAGGACGGTTTACATATGAGAGGTTTCTGCTTCTTTATTAATGCAAAAGATGGTATGACACCAGATGATGTCTTGGAAGCAATTAAACAAGCCTGTGTTGAATATTGTTCTACACCAGAGGGTAGAAAAGTATATGAAGATAACTGTAAGCATTTTAATTATGGTGACTTTGATACTTATGTACCAAATAGTATCTGCAAAAAATACGGTATCAGCAAGGATAAGACAAAATATAATTGTCTTGAACCAGTGCACTTTGATGAACAGATTGTTGATATGTGGGTATGATATTGAGTAAACAAAGAAAAGAGGTTCTGATTTTATCAGGACTTCTTTTTATGCTGTAAAACTCATATTCATATTGTTACTAATAAATTGTCATATAAATAAAGGAGGAAATAATTATGGCAGAAACGTTCAATAAGGAACTTGCGGCAAAGGTTAAAAACGTGCAGGAGAATCTTAAAACAGATGTCTGTAAATGCTGCGAAGAAAAGGCTTGCAATGGCTGTTTTATTGGCGACATGACAGAGGCATACACTTTAAGGACTGAAGTTGTTCTGGAGCAGGAGGAACTGGATTTCATTAACCAACTGTTGTCAATGACCGGAGATGAAATTTACGAGAAGTATGGTCTCAAGCGAGATGAGACTATTGTCTATACCGCTGTTTTTCCGGATGGAATGCAGGCTGATGTTAAGCTTGTTATTTGTGACGAGGAGCCTTATACAGAGGCTGTTCTTTTTGATAAGAATGGTTTTCAGAAAGCGTATACTGATCCAGAAGATGAGTATACAGGCGATTGGGAACTTGAATATGATGATGTCAATTATGTTGTCACCGTCAAAGTAAAGGAACCGGTTGGCTATAGGTCTAATGACATCTTCGGCGATGGTTACAGGGATGCTGTGGATGTCATGGCTCATGAGATATTTAACCTGTGGAATTCAGATATTCTTGATACCCTTGCTGATGGTGTTTTAAAAGACATGGATATAGCAGAACATTTGAAGCTCTTGTCATTTGACATCAGCTCTCCTAAGGCTGTGTATTTTACCGACATTCTTGAGGAAGAGGATAAGTCTGTTGCAGAAAATAAAGCAAAAACCTTTGTCAGGGAAATTCTTGATACGGTAAAAGAGAAGACTGGCAAGGATATTAAGTATGTACTGTGGCTCTCTGACAGCGTTGATGATGTCATTACTGAATACGAGCTTAATGATTCCATTACAGAATTTGATGAGTATTTAACCGCGGATAGTGTTGTCTTATCAGACATTGGCAAGGGCGGTAAACTCTTTGGTTATGAGAAACTGCCTGCTGCAATAAGAACTGTTAACATGAAAATGGAAACAGTTTAACAAGTTAAACAAAAAGGCTTTCTAAAAAAAGCGTTTTTTATAAAAGAAGAGTCCCTATAACAGAGACTCTTTTTTTTGTTTAAGCAAAAAAGTAATGCAGTTTTTTCGCAAAGTTTTCCGGGCAGATAAATTCTTCACAGCACATGTCCATATACTTAAATCCACTATCCTCAATATCAATGTCGAGATTGCAGCCCGATAAATTGATTTTTCTAACATCATTACATTTTAAAAAAGCATGATCATGAATGGCTTCCACGGATTTTGGAATTGTGATACTTGTTAGTCCGGTATTTGCAAATGCGTAAGAACAGATGACTTTTACCCCTGAAAGATCTATATTTTTCAACTCTTTGCAGCCATTAAAAGTGTCCATTGGAATTATATTTGTGTCGCAAAGACTTACACGTCTAAGGTCTTTACAGTTCTGAAATACTCCGGTGCTAAGACTGCAGTTATCCACAGAAACGGTGGTTAATTGTTTGCAGTCTCTAAAAGCGTTCATTCCAATTTTTACTTTGGATAGCGAAATCTGTTCCAGACGGCAATTTCTAAAACAACCGGTATCAATTTTTATTGAGTTCTCAGGAAGTTTTATGTATTGTAATCGACTGTCAGCAAATGCATTTGATCCAATACGATTGACATTATCTGGGATTATTATGTCAATTATGTTAGTCTTCCTAAATGCTTCATCACCTATTGAGACAAGAGTTTCAGTGTTATCAATAATATCTACTTTGAGTAAATTAACGCATCCGCTAAACAGATATGCCGGAACGTATTTTGCACCATCTGTAACAATGGTTACTTCTTCCAACTGTGTGCAATTCTCAAAAGCATGTTCACAGATATTACTTAAATTTCCAATATCAAGATACTTAATATTGGGACAGTCTGCGAAAGCCCTCTTGTCAACGAACATATCTTTGCTTATGATTTTTGGGTCTACTTCGGTGAAGCTAAAACCGTCATGACCTATGCTTGTCACATTGTTAAAATTAACACGTGATAATGTCTGACAACGACAAAAGCATTCATCTGGGACGATTGTTTTTCCATCAAAGAGAACTGACTCTAAAAGATTACAGCCACAAAATGCTTTCTTTTTTATTTTAGTGTTTTTTGGAATGCAGATATATTTCAGCTGACAGGAATTAAATGCTTCCTGCTCAATAACTCTGACACTTTCCGGAATTTTAAAATATTCAAGAGCAGAATAACTAAAACACTTTATTGGAATTGTTGACAGATGTTTTGAAAAAACAACCTGTTCCAATCTTTTGCAGTTTGAAAAAGCAGCTCTTCCAATAGTTAATACATTGGAAAGATCAATTGAGCTTAATGATGATGATGAAAAGGCGCAATCATCAATACTTGTGCAGCTTTTTGGCAAAACGACTTCTCCAAAGTTGTTGCAGTAGAAGAATGCAGATTTTCCAATAGTTTTAATCCCTTCTGGAATTATCAGGCTATCGACATATTCAGTACTTTCTCTTTTAACTCTGACAATTGTTGTCTTATCTTCGGACAGCAAGAAGACGAAGCCATTTACCTCCATCGTCTTTCTTTCTTCCTTAACGAGACTTGAATAATCTATTGTTTTCTGCTCCTGATTATTTGTTAATATTACCTTCATAATATTTTCCTCCTTTATTTATTTTGTTGTTATGAAAGTTACAAAATAAATATGGATTTTGGACATATTATTATTTTTTCTTCAGATTTCATATTTATATGAAAGAAATAAAAATCATACTATTATTGATGATTATGATAGAAAGGATGAAAAACATGAAAACATTCAAGGCATCTAATATGTGGAAAAAGTTTTTGTGCGGAGCATTAAGTACCCTTCTGATTTTCGGGGGGGGGAGGTGGAGCCCGACTGTAGTTGACGCGGCTAATGCAATTAATCTTGATGTCTACAATGCAAAGGATGGGTATGTACATATTACATCAACAGACTATACCGGATATTAAATTCTCAAACTTTTCTGACAGGATTATGCTTGCGGGATTTGCACTTATATTTGTTTTGGTGGAAATTAAGATGATGCAGGAAATTCGCAGAATCATGGAATTCAGTGCAGACCGCATAAGAGGTGTAAGATGTATCATATGCGAGAAGAAGTCAGCAAAAAGCAAAGACCTTATTAACAGGTCAAGAAACACTTTTGCAGCAGGAAAGACTGAAGACGGAACAATAATTTATGCTGACTGTACAATTAGGCAGTATGAGCAGATAATTGTTAATGAGACGACAGGACTGTTTTATATATTTGATGGCGATGAAAAAATCAGAATAGTAGCAGAGTAGTAAAAGAAAAGGACGTATAAAATTTCTCGTTTTTTCATGCGTCCTTTTTAATACGGCTTCGACTTCTATTTGTTTAAAGCGATAATAGCTTTTCTAAGAGCTTCAGTCAATAGAGCTTCTCTATGCAACTGATCTTGATCATTAGCATTAAGATACCTATTTAATACGTTCATATTATAATCAGCAAAAATATATTCAGTTATAATCTCTTTTGCGGTGTTGTTATCCATATTAATAATGTCCCTTCTGATAAGCTCTATTTATAGGGTAAATCCTTCTTTTTCAAGTATCTCGTTAACATCCAATGAGTTGCTGCATCCGCTACGCACATTGAGAAATCTGTTTGAAAACTTTCTTAATTCCGGCAGCAGTACATTGGCCATTTTCTCTGTCTGCTCATGGTTAAACTGGGCTTTTTCTGCCTGTGTTTTGCAGTATTTGTCATAAGCCTCTTTTACGTCAGCGAGCTTGGCTTCAAGCTTATTTCTATCACACTTTTCCTCAATTTCTTTTCGGCGCATGAGATATGTTATCAGTTCCATTGGCTTTGAATACCAGTTGCCAACAACATATCTGACCTTTGCGCTTATTGACGGGCTTTTATTGTCGAGGAAATTCTGTAAGCAGACGTATTGATTATGTGACCAGCATTCAAAAGATTTGATTTCCGTTTTCTCATACCATGATGTGTCGATATATATGCAGGTTTCAATACTTGTTGGTATCTGAACCACAAAACCGTATAAATGAAACTGCACGGCATTGCAGCCAACAACAATATTCTCAGCATCCGGGAATATGGATTTAGTTAGTGCACTCATGACGGCTTTCGATGTACGCAGTGGTGTCAGTGTGATCTTGTGCCAAGTCTTTTCATTTACGGGTTTTGCAGTGTTTAAACTTCGTACCAGTGTCAGTAGTTCCATTTTTTCATTAATAGCATCCTTAAGCATTTCCTCTGCTTCGTTAAGTTCTTTCTGAATATTTGTCATGAATTTTTCTCCTATACCTACTCAACCAGCTTTTTGTATCTGTCGGAATATTTAAGCGGAAGAGTAATGCTTAATCCAGTGGTTTCATCGCGTATCAGATTGCGTATCAGAATATAATCTATATTTTTATAGTATATTTTTGTTGTGCCTTTTATATTGAATGATATTGTATGCGGTATTTTTGAGGAATCGACATACAAAAAATCAATATGGTCCTTATTGACTTTAAGTTTTGAAGGAGACTTGGTATCTATATCGGTAATTTCTGATATTATCCAAAATTCTTTCTCTAATACCAGAATGTTGATAATATCTGAAGTACTCATACCCACGTCCGTATATTTGGCAACACCGTAGGTATATCCATAAATACTGAGAGACGTACTGTAGTCAGTAGTACTTCGAGCTATGAACACAAGGCTTATGGCTAAAATTAATAATGACCACCATGAATGAGTATAAAATAAAGCTCTAATACCAGGGACGAATAATATAATTCCAAGGATACCATCAATCTTATTGACCTTTTTCCTTTTCGTTGCATATTCTTTCAGTTTGCCATACTCATCCTGAGTAAGTCTGATATATTCTTCTTTGGATTTATCCAAGTCCTTGAAATCAAAGACTATTTTCTGTCCGTCTTTGTCAATGATTTCCTTATGAAATTCATTTGGAATGTTGCTTATATCCATTTTTCTCCTTTCTTACGGCCATCTCTGATGTGCCAGTTTGTATATATGTCTTTCGTGTATGCCCGCCACGTCTACTATAATCGTAAGCGCAATAAGCAGCATAATAATTATTAGCCACTTTATCATTTCTGCAAGCGGCACAGCAATTAATAGTGCGCGTCTATCTACAATTAACCTGTACATCCCGCCGGGTTTTGGTGCAAAGAATATCTGTTTGCAGGTTTTACGGCAGATAAGTTCATTTACTTCATATTTATAGGTTATGGCATATGTAAATGGTCCCGTTTTTTCAGCCGAAATACATTCTGCCTTAATGATTACTGCCTGTCTCCTGATACTGTTTTGTCTGAGATTAAATACCGCAAACAAAATAAGCACTAGCAGAAGAGCAGTGGCAGCAATTAATGCTGATAGATGTATCATAGTGATTCTCCCTTTTTGTACGGCTCGTACAGATAAAAAATGTAGTTGTTTTCTTTCGCATTGAAATTTCCTACAATTTTATAATAATCATGATTATGCATATATCTTTTTTCATATGGGATACTTGTTTTCTGCATGATACCATTTTTGTCGAAATAATAGCATTCAAATTTATCATCGGTTTTGGTCCAGCATTCCATCTGAATACACGACTTCTCATCAGAAACTTCCAGCATTTTTTGGGCCATATTGCAAATCCTCTTAAAATATGCATTAGGATCGCAAAGTATTTTTATAGCGCCGCATGAAAAAAGCGGTGCCAGTATAAAAAATACAATGGTAAGAATTGTTTCATCAAAACATATTGCATATATCATGCCGATTACGGATATGTAAATCATTGCGCATGACACATAGAACAGTCTTTTAACCTTACGAATTTTATTGTTTGCAGTTTTAGCCATATTCTTTAATTTTTCATAGCAATTAAGTTCAATCATCAATTTCATCAAACAGTCTCCTTAATTATTCTTTTTGTACGGTTCATACAAGTAGAAGACATAATCATTTTCATTCTCATTAAGTTTTCCCGCAATCTTGTAGTAATTATATTTGTGTATATATCTTTTTTCATACGGAATAATAAGTTTCTGCATGATGCCGTCTTTGTCGAAATATTGAAATTCAAAAGTATCGCTGTATTTAAACCAGTTTTCTATCTGCAAGCATGACTGTTCGTCAGAACTTTTCTGCATTTCTTGAATTTTATTATAAATGTTAACTAAATGCGCACCATTGTCAGTAAGAATATTTACAAAACAGTAAAGGAAAATCAAGGTTAGTATTGAAAATATAATAATAAGATTTGCTTTTTGACATATTGCATTTATCATAAGGGCTAATGATGCAAAAAATAGCAGACCTGTTACACAAAGCAGTATGTTTTTAATTTTGCGGCGCTTATCATCCATTGGTGTTTCGACTATATTCTTTAATTTTTCGTAATCATTAATTTCAATTAGTAGTTTCATTCTTTTCTCCTTGATTATTCTTTTTATTATCTGGCTGTTAATACCATTTTACGGGCTTGATCTGCCAGCTGCATATAATCTCATGCTTTTTGTTATATGTCTGTGTGAATTTCATTTCAATTTCGCTGACATTCAACCAAAGGGGCAACTCTGCCTGTGCCTGTGCTATGATCATTGCGTCTATTACTTTTGAGCCATTTAAAATATTAATCCATATGCTGCCAGACTCGGAAGCTTTTAACTCATATTCCCTGTTCTGAAGAATTATATCCATAACTTTAACCATTTTTGAATGTTCTTCAAAAAGAATTTCATACATGTTCGCTTTACGCTCAAGAAATAGACTTATACTCCAAGAGATTATGAAGACTATAAGTGCTAATCCCATAACATTGATAGGAAACTTTGACGTTTCCATTTTGAAATAAGTTATTGTTAATATTATAGGTATGATAAAAAAAAGCGCAGAAATGAGACAAATGTAATCTGCTACGTTTAATATTTCTTCGTATTTTTTGTGCTTTCCCTCGTAATATTGTCTTGCATTATCTGCTGTATTCCTGTCTGTTTCTGTGAATATTACTTTAAATTCTGGATTACTCATTTAAGGACCCTCCTCATGCCGGCATTTCGTATACAACCAATACGCATTCGCCAACGGCTGTTACAGATAAAACTCTTGCATTATTATTTTTGATTTCCGTGTTAATTTCTGACTCTGCTTCCTGCGCACTGTAGTACATTTTGCTCTTTTGCGTTGTTTCTTTTTCAGATAACTTACTGATGAGTGCGTGAACGAGATCATAGCCTAACTGTGTTTCCCATATATTCATAATGTTATCTTCCTTTCTTAATTTATCGCTCGAATCATTCTTTTGATCGAACGATTATGAGGATTATCCCCATAATCTGCATGAATACTGCCAACGTGTAGGCAGCCTCTAATGTGCTAACAGATTGTCCCACCATATTTGAGTATTCAATGTTTGGAATGACTCCCACTTTTCCTAATATTACCAGTATTGCACCCAATATAAATAATAAGTATCCCATGATATGTTCTTCCTTTCTTATGGATTCGGCTTTGGCGTTCTTGCATTTACACCCTCTACGCCAAAGAGGGCAGTGCCAATATCTGTTGACAACTGCACAAGCGTAAACACTGTGATACTGACGCCGATTGCTATTAATATGTATCTGCCATCTTTATTTCCAACACGGAAATGATATAGTGTAAATCCTACTGCCATGAGAATGACTCCGGCAATAAGGATGAGTGTTTTAATTGTTAGTGGACTCATTGCTTTTTGACTCCTTTGGTATATCAAGTGTTTTTATCTGCTTATCATTAATAACAATGAGTTTTTCTTCACCGCTGATATTTTTTTGATATTCAAATTCATAATTAATTCCGTTTTCTACAAAATACCCCTCACCCAGTTCGAATTCAAATTCTGTCGCATCGGGATATTCTTTGGCAATGACATTTTTGACAATGGATTTGGCCTGATTGCTGTATTTATCATAAATGCTTTTGCAATAAAATCCTGAAGCGAGCATGGGCATTCCAACTATAAACAGTGCGATGATTATTTTAATTCTTTTTTTTGTATTCTCTGTCCCGCCAACAATAAATATAAGGATTGAGCCAAGAAAAGCTGTGCCTAGAGTGAAAAGTATTGCCGACGCAATATAAGGCATTGTCGCTGCACTAATTAACTGTTCCATTGTTTTCTCCTTTAGCTTTCTGTTATTTTAATTTTTCCTTTGGAATATCAAGCATTTTTACATTCTTGTCTTTAGACTGTTCATCTTTAACAGTTATAATGAGTTTTTCTTCATTGCTGACAGTCTTTTGATATTCAATTTTGTATTCAGTTCCATTATTGGTAAAATATCCCGTATCTAATTCAAATCTAAATTCTGTTGCATCAGGATATTCCTTAGCAATAACATCTTTTACAATGGATTTAGCTTGATTGTTATATCTACTGTAAATGTTTTTCCAGTGAACACCTAAAGCCAGTAAAATTGCTCCAATAACAAGCAGTGCAATTATTACTTTTACTTCTTCTTTGATATTTTCATTTTCAATAACAAATATAAGGATGGCTACGCCAATAAAAGCTCCGCCTAAAAAATAAAGTATCGTTGTTGCCCAGTAGGGTATTGTTTCCGCATTAATTAATTGTTCCACTGTTTTCTCCTTTTAGCTTTTTACTAATTATTAATTTTAGGTTCATTATTTTGACGTTGCTTTTGGAATATTGAGTGTTTTTGTCTGTTTATCCTTATTATCATCAGATTGTTTTTTAACGGATATTATAAGTTTTTCTTCATTTTTAACAGTCTTTTTATATTGAATCTTGTATTCAGTTCCATTATCTGTAAAAGAACCAGTATCAAGGCCCCAACAAAAATCTGTTGCATCAGGATAGCTTTCGCAGATAACGGGTTTTACAATGGCTGTTATCGGCTTATCGTATTTTTCATAAATATTGCCGAAATGAAATCCCGGAATAAAAAGCAATACTCCCAAAATAAGTATGATAAGTGTTTCTTTACAGGCAACCGCCCCTGAAATTATAAATATAAGGACGCTAGTACATATAATTCCTATACCCAAAAAGCAAAAACTTAACATTGCATAGTAAGAAGGTGTTGCTGCATTAACTAATTGTTCCATTGTCTTCCTCCAATTTCACGTATTTTTGTAAGAGATTATCAATATGATACTCTTTTAGTTCCTTGTATTTTTCTCTGGTTTCTTCGTTCGTAAGCATCCGGCAGCATATTTTTCCATCAATTTTAATTCTGCTTATGGCGAGTCCAAGGTCTTTTATTTTCCTGCATATAGCGCATATTTTGCCGGTGTACAGCGAATTTGATGGTCCTACCGATATAAGTACAGCTGCATACTGATGTTTGTGTTTTGACTTATTCTTAATTTTTGATACATCTGAAGCTGTATGCTTCTTATATCTACCTGTTTCGTCAGCGTCAATCATGCGGGGCCTCCTTTCTTTCTACATATATAATATTTACAATTGTCTTTTTGTCCAAAGATAAATGAACATTTTTTCTTGGTACATTATAAGTATGATAGAAGTTGTGTCTGTTTGTGGCTTTCTATATAAGTTTCTTTTTTTGCCATTTATTTCTGAAATCCATATTTGTTTTTAAGAAGAAGAAAAATCATACTCTTAGAAATTAATGTAGAAAGGAAAAATGAAATATGGGATTTGATATTGATGAGGCAATAGATGATCAGAATTGGAAAAAGGAGTCATTTGTAAGTTTAAGGTTTACTTCCGAAAATGATTTGGATGAAATTTTTAATCTGATTCAGACAGTCGGCAAAGAAATGGAATACAAAGATAATGAATTATTTGCATATAGCAAAAATCCTGCGACTTATTTACAAATGCTAAAAACTGGGGTTTGCGCTGTGGCAGTAAGGAACAATAGAATTATTGCATCATTGCTTACACGGCCAGAAGATAACAGAGACGGTGTATTTGATTTGACGGGAATCTCAAAAGAATTTATGCCTAATACCATTGAGTTTGTTACATGTCAGGTATTGGAGGAATATAGAGGCAACAAGCTGGAACAAAAACTGATTGATTTCGTATTAACAACATTGAACAAACTTGCTTGTTACAAATATGCAATATGTACAATTTCTCCAGACAATACAGCATCTTTAAAGTCTGTGGAAAACAATGGCTTTAGAGTGTGTAATATTGCAAAACTTTATGGCGGAAAAATGCGATATGTGTTAATGAAGGAGTTAGGCATGAACATTGATGAACCAACAAAGAAATTTGAAAATATAAGCGGAAATGCATTAATAAAAGATCTGCAAAATAAATATGTTTTTTGGGATATTGATGGTACATTAGCGCCTTATAGATTTAATAATCATGTTGCGGACCCAAACGGCACAAATAATGGAATGAGCATACAGAAAATTGAAAAAGGCATTTTCTTGGCTAGAAAGCCATCAAGACACATACAGAAAGTATTAAGTACATGTGATGCAAAAGAAAATATCGTAATGGGACATTGCCAGGTAGAAAAAGAGATACAGGACAAGCAGCTTTGGCTGGATGAGCATTATCCAATGATAAAAGAGCGGCTATTAGTATATGAATACAAATCAAAGGCCGATACGATTTTGCAGTATTGTAAGAGTCATAATATTAATCTGGATGACGTAGTGTATGTGGATGATGTAATTTCTTTTTTACGAGAAGCTGAGAGGAAAGGGATTAAGTCATATCATATTAGTAGCTTTTTGGATTGGGAATACCAATTCTAAGGGAGTCGTTCTTTTTTTTTGAGTTTATTATTTATCCGGTAGATATATTTTTCTGCCGGGTATTTTTATTTCATATAGAAGGCCATTCACCATTGGCAAACCTATCATACTTATAATGTAAAAAAGTTCAATTTGTTTGGACAAAACCTGTTTATGGAATATTATATATATAGAAAAAACAGGAGGTTATAATTTTATGACAGAAAAAGAAATTGAAGTAGTAATGAATGCTTTAGCTGGAGAACCAACACTTACATCTGTTGAATTTGCCAATAAAGTAGAAAAAATATTAAGAAATTATAAGGAGAATGAAGTTCATGAATAAATTTATACAACATCTAAAAGAAAAAGGATATAAAATTTATGAAAACAAAGCTGTACTTCTTGAGACCGAATTTAATATTTGTGAAGGATATAAAACTACAGCTATGGGAAGGCAAAAATCTTACTGGTTAGAATTAGAATGAAACGATGATTTAGTCAGAAAGAATATTAAAAAATATATGATAGATTGTAAATTTTTAGTAATAGAAGATGCAACGTCTTATCATGGAGATGTATTTGACCATCCTAACTACGAATACATTTGTGAAAAATGCAAGCAAGAAATTATTCCTTTTCTCTATTGCAATGAAGAGAAATACAAAAATTACACAAAAAAATCAGAATGAATCGGGAAATTCTTCACAGAAAGTTATATGTATAGAAAGAGACAAGAAGTTCGCATTTCATTAAAAGGTTGGAGGAAAATTATGTTAGATTTGAATAAGATAGTAAACGATGAAATTCAAAAGGCATACTTAAAAGGAAGAAAAGAAGCAGCGAGTGAGTTAGGAGATATATTATCAAAGAAAAATAATAACAATGCATATGAAATTGATATGCAAATGATTGATAAAATATCTGAAGAATTAAACCGTGAATGGTCTTTGGAATAAGATTTATAAGGGGAACAGACAAAATGGAAGAGTATATTAGAGAAATTGAACAAATTGCAGCTGAATGTACAGAAAATCAGTCTGATGGATATTCACAAATTATGAGAATTTGTGATGCAATGAGAGAACAACAGAGATATTGTTTAGGGTATATGTCTAAAAACGAAATAGCATCGCCTCAATTTGATTAAACGTGAATTTGTATTTATTAATGCAGACAGTCTCATGAGACTGTCTGTTTTTTTTATGTAAAACAATCACATCTTGGATAAACCTTGGATAAAATAATGTTTGTTATTGCTATTCGCTATTGGTAAACCTATCATACTTATAATGTAAAAAAAGTTCAATTTGTTTGGACAAATCCCATTTCCGGAATATTATATATATAGAAAGAAACAAAGGAGAAAAAAGGACATGAAGGATAAGTTTTGGCAGTATATATTGGATAATTTCACAATAGACAATGATGGAAGAAAGATGATTCGCAATATTCTGGACTGGGTTTGGCTTCAGTCGATGGACAAAGAAGATACGGTTAGCGTATTAATGTTTCTTTTAGATGGAATTGGTATTGAAAGAGAAGAGATTGAACAGCTCATTGACTGGGATTAAAGCAAATTTGCTGTTGAAACTAGGAAAGGATTGGAGTAACGATAATGGAGATTAAAAACGTTGTAAATAATGGAGTGCAGGTTCCAAATGAATGCACTTGTATTTGGTGTGGATCAAAGATGAGACGTGGTGGTGCTAATAGGATGGGGGCAGGAGTTAATAGCTTTGCTTTATGGTGTGATAATTGCGGAGCTGTAGTTATATATGCTTGTGATTTTGGAAAGAAAATTACTGGTTACGAAATAAAGTGGGACGTGGAGTAGGCAAGTAAACAAGAGTTTCTTTAGAAGAATGGAGGCAGACATGGAAAAAATTGATAATAATATTCAGTTAGCTTTCTTAGGTGGTATGAAAGCTGGATTAGAAGCATTAATTCATGGACTTGAAGTAGTAGCAGAGCATAATAATGGGCAAGTATCATTTGAGTTTGTTAAAATGGTTTCTGCTAATACGATAGCTGATATAGAATTAAAATTATCTAGTATAGAGAATGGGAAAGGTCTTATAGATGCTTTAAATAATAAAAGTGAATGAAGATTTCCTGTGAAGAATGGAGGCAATATCATGAGTAAAAAATATTATTCAATTGAGGATGCAGTAAATAATGTTTCACAAAAATTCAAGCTTGGGTTGAAAGATGCGAATGAAATGAGCGAAGAGGAATTTAACAATGCAGAGGAATACATATTGAAATATGTAAAATTTGTAAGCCATCCAGATTATGTACAGTTAATACCACAATCGTTAGAAACAGGAGAATATATTTTGTAAGGATGAAACGATGATTTTTTAAACAGATTGGAGGCGGAATTCTATGGCAAGCAAAAATAAGAAAAACAAGGCAAAGAACAGTTATCTTATGCGTGGAGCGGACCGACTTGATCTTAAAATGAAGCGTATTGCATATTATACAAAGCGTGACCGCAATAAGAATAAGAAAATGGCTAAAACATTTGAGGAAACTTAATAAAGGATTTACAAGGAAGATGAAATTATGAGTCAAAGCAATTATGAAAAATTATGAAAAATACGCAGTAGTTAAACAGCAGGAATTATTACACAAGGAGAGAAATCTGCAACAAGCTATTAGTTGTCTTAGAGACAGAAGAAAATTTGTTTCGTTACAATCTATTGATAGTGTAATAGATTTTATTGCTGATTTATATGATTTGTCTATTGATGAAGTTAAAAGAGCAATGGATGGAGAAGAATATTGGTGTATATGAAATTCGCATTTACTAGGGAATTGAAATAATATGAAGTTAGAAAGGATGATAAATATGGCTTATATATTAGGAAGATTAATTTCATGGAATGTGAAATTTGAAAAAGTAGATAGCCTAACTATAAGGGTATATGGAAACTTTGATGGATTTTCTGTAGTTAGAGAATGTAAACAGGATAATTATATTGAAGTAGACGGAAGACTTATGGATTATGAGGATTTTGAAAATTGGATTTATGAAATAAAAAAATAGCCATTGAAACTAAGATTTACTGATATGCATAAGCAAACAAGGGTTTCTTTAGAAGAATGGAGACATTATGAACAATGGACTTTACCACATAGAAGATAACAAAATTTATAAGATGTCATTAAATGAACCTATGAAACAGGTTGGAACAGTAGCAAGTGACGAAGCAATTATGAACATTATTGATACAGTCACAGAATACATGTACTGTAATGGGGGTAATTGTTGCATGAAAGAAATGACATGGGATGAATTGCAAAAAGTGCGTAATAAAATCAAAGAAAACGCAATGAAAATGATTAAAGTAAATTTGGACATGAAGTGATAATTTGCTGATAAAATTAAAGGAGATAAATATGGATAAGATGAATCAAATCAAAAAAGAAATCTTTGCATCAATGAAAATGATGGATACAACTATCAAAGGTGTTAAAGAATCAGAAGAATATAAAATTGCACAGGCATATAATCAAGGGCTGAGGGATGCTATGGCTATTTTTGAAAGGAAAATGAAGTAATAATTTCTTAGTTTAGAAAGGTAGGCAAATAATATGAATGAATTATTAAATAAATTGCAGAGATACATAAAGGCATATAAAGAACCGCCATATGGAAAAGAAGTAGAAGGAACAACAGAACTTATGGAGGAAGCTTTTCAAGCTTTAATAAAAACATCACATAGAGTTGTGCTTTTAGAAAATCAATTTATTGATGGTATGCATGTAAACTATCAAGGAGATGATGAAATGGATGGTATTGAGTGCCCTATATGTAAATATGAAGTTGCAAGAAATGATGATTATGCAGAAATGCGACCAAAGTATTGTCCGGAATGCGGCACAAAACTTATTTATTAGAATCCAATGTTTAGTAATAAGATTGGAGGAATAATCATGGAGTGGATATGGGCAAACGAAAGAGATGACAAAGAAATAAAAAGATGGCTGAAAGCTGTTAAAAGGGGCGAGGAAGCAAAAGGGGATTTTGATTTTATCGCCGATGTAAGAAGCGGCGACTTATGTTTTGACCTCATTGTACGAGAGTATGATGAGGATGATTACAGATTGTCCACTGATTTATATGTTAGTGGTGATGGAATAGAGCCGGGATATGGAGAGAGTGAAACTGGAAAAGTATATGATTTCTTCGGAAATGTAGGTTACTGTTTCAAATCTGAGGAATTTAAGAACATGGATGTCGATGGGTTCAAGCAGTTTATTAATGACCATCTTACGCTGGCAATTACAGCTACAGCTGCTGACAACTGGGATAGTGTTGGTATTATGGGAAGCCGCTGTAATTTGCTTGAAAAGGCGAATAAGCCTTTGATTGTGTGGTAGAAAATTGTCGGAGATAATTCAAGCGAATTTGTGAAAATGTGCAGTGAAAATGGATTTGAAATCTAAGTTTACTATGGAGATGAAAAATGGAAATAATAAACAAAGTGACAGAAGATAGTTATGTGAAATGGATAGAAGAATTTGTATGCCAAGTTTTAGAAAAAGCAAATGTTGACTTTGACATAGTGGAAATAAAAGATGTTGAATTTGACAAAAGAATTTTTATCAAAATTGATGGTGAGGATTATACAATAAGAACTTGGGATTTTCACCCTATCGGATGTGATTTTTATGGCATTCCGTGTTGTGAATTAGTGGAATATTCTTTATTTTATGAAAGCTTGGAATTTGCATCAGAAAAAAAAATCGATAAAGGAGAAATTGAAATTCAGTGGGAAAATGAAATTTCTTATGAAATTTAACTTTCCTTGGAGGTGAAAGATAATGGAAAATAATTGTAAATTATGTGGTGGAAAATATGATTTCAGAATGGTTAAAATTGATGAATACTTAAATACGACAGGAATTGCCTTTTCAGGAAGTAAAAGACAAGTCAATAATGATGACCGTTTTAGATTTTGTCCTAACTGTGGAAGAGAATTAACTAAAGAAGATTTTGGTGGAGTTGATTTTGACGATAAGTTAGATATGAGAGAAAAGATTGACCGTTTGAAACGCAATAGAGAAGAAATTGCAATGAATTTATCAGAAAATACAGATTATTATTCCTTTCTTCAAGGTTTTGATTATGTGATTGATAAATTATCATAGAAAATGAATTGACGATTTCAAAAGTTTCATATAGAAGATTGCTCGTCATCGACAGTTCTATCATACTTATAATGTAGAAAATTCATTTCGTTTGGACAAAGTTTGTTTCTGGAATATTATATATATAAAGAGGCAAATGAATAAAATCCAGTATTTTCTAATGTCTGTGAGAAAATAAAAGCAGCGAATTGTTTTTTTTGAAAGGTATTTATTATTATCAAATAAAATGTGATAAAAATTTCAAGTGGAGATTATGATATATGGAGTATAAAATTCTTGAAGAAAATATGGACCGGCTGGAAAAGAAACTGAATAGAATTGCAGCCAAGTGCAAAAAGTATGGAAATGAATTTGTATATGAAAAAGTCGGAGAAGAATATGCTGAGTATAAAGACGAAAATGGAAGTAAATATACAGTTAAATATATTATTGTCAATGTTGAGGGCAAGGCAGTAATTAATAACTGGAAATTCATTGCAAGTGTTCAGCATACAGAAAAAGGAAACATAATCAAAAAGTGCTGTGAGGTTGAAGTACCAAAACGGTATTACACAAGTGAGCCAGTCTGCGAACACTGCAACAGCAAAAGGAGCAGAAAAGACACTTATATCGTGCAGAATACCGAAACAGGAGAGTTCAAACAGGTTGGCAAATCTTGTTTGAAAGACTTCACCTGCGGCATGAGCGCAGAAGGAATTGCCTGCTACATTAGTCTGTTTGATACACTTATAAAAGGCGAATACATTGAGGGCGGATTTCATCCGACAGCATACATTGAAACTGCAGAAGCCATGCACTATATAGCCGAAACAATAAGATGCTTTGGGTATGTAAGTTCAACTGCCGAAAGAGCAACAAAGCAGAGAGCAAGAGAGTATTACGAAGCGGACCATGGAATGATGGGCGGAGTTTTTGCAAACATGACTAAAAAGCTTCAAAATGAAATGAGACGTGCTTCATTTGATGCAAACTCAGATGAAACAAGAGAACTTGTAAACGATATTCTTGTATGGATGAGCAAGCAGCCGGAAAGCAATAATTATTTTCATAATCTGAAAACGGTTTGCAGCTTGGAATATATCACGTTTAGCAATTTTGGCCTGCTTGCAAGCGTATTCCCTGCGTATGACAGAAGTCTGGAATATGAAGAACAAAAGCTTAAGGAACAGGAAGCTGGCAAAGTTTCTGAGTATGTCGGAAATATTGGTGACAGAATAACGGTTCAGATAAAAAGTTTTGCAATAGTTACATCATGGGAAACGCAATATGGACTGACTAAAATCTTTAAAATAGTTGATGCCAACGGCAATGTGTATACATGGAAAACAAGCGGCGGTCTTGCAGACGATGCAATAGAGATTGTTGGAACAGTGAAGTCGCATAATGAATACAGGGATGTTAAGCAGACAGAGCTGACAAGAGTAAGAACAACGCACAGGGCTGACAAGGAAAATGAAGTCTGTAAATCCAATGAAGTGGGTGATGTGGATGATGTATGGTCTATTTTTGAAGAATAATGATATAGGGAATAAGACTAATGAGTAAATGGGTTCAAAAATAAGATTGGAGAAAAATAATGGGCAAAAGCAATTATGAAAAATATGCAGAAACAAAGCAACAGGAATTGTTGCATAAAGAAAGGAATTTGCAACAGGCAATTAGCTGCTTAAGAGATAAACGGAAGTTTGCATCATCACAATTTATTAATAGCGCGATAGATTTTGTTGCTGATTTATATGATTTATCCATTGATGAAGTGAAGCGAGCAATGGATGGAGAAGAATATTGGTGTATATAAAATTCGCATTTATTTAAAAGATTGGAGGATAGGACATGATTACAAGAGAAATGATTAGAAATGGTTTTGAATCTGGAACTGTTTCAATCGAAGAAGAATATGCAGGATGTATTGGCATTTGCTGCAGAATTGGTGATAACGCATTTTATTTTCTCGGTTCAGAAGATGATGATTTAACAAAAGAAGAATATTGGGAATCATATACATTAGATATGACAATAGATATGATTTTTAATATACTGAAAGACGTCGAATCTGCTGAAGAACATGGATTAGATGAAGCTGAGTTAGATTATTATACATCTGTATTAGCGTATTAGCCGAATGAAACTAAGATTTCTTGATAAGATTGGAGGAATTTATATGCTATATTGTGATGAACACGATAAAGATTGTAATGAAGTTACATCTGAAGAATGTAATAATGGCTGTTGTGATAGTTGTATGTTTTGTATTGTATATACAGATGAAGAATGAAACGATAATCTATTGATATTGAGGTGATTAAGTGAAATCAAGATATTTTCTAATAATGGATATTAACGAAAAAATGATTGTTGAAGAAACAACACGAAAAGATATTATTGGATATATTGATGAACATCTTGAAAATATAGAATATGGAAATGATATGAGTGATTATGCATTCCGTATTTTATATAAGGATGGTTCAACAGATGGGGTTTCTGGAAACGATTATGACGGTCATAAGATAAAAAGAATTAACATTTTATCTATTGTTGTAGACAATCCTTGCACTTCAATAACATATGGTAACTATAGGATAAATGAATATGGAGTTGTAAGTCCATCAAGTGAAATGGAAATTGATGATAATATTATAGAGGTGACAAATTGATGCAAGAGTACATCTTGATTATGGATGTTTTATAGCTGACTTTGAAACAGATTTATTGGAAAGGCTGAGCGAATAATATGATAGTATTTGTGATTATAAACCTTATTATCTGGAGTTTTATATACTTTCTTTTGGATATTTACTTTGATTAAATTTATGATTGTAAAATATTTATATGCAAATATGATCAAAGGTGGAATCATGGTTTAGTTGTATATGAATATGAGATTGACACGAATGATCAGAATATACACGTTAAGGGGACACAAAACATAAATTTTAATCCACTTTTTTATGACCAGTTGAATGTTGGCGATAAGGTAAGGGTTAAATATGACAGCAAAAGAAATAAAATACTGTCTAAATTGGGTACAATATTATTTTATCTACTTTTGGTTTCGCTTATTGGAATTATAATGTTTATGTTTGTTAGAATTATGATGCTGTAATGTTAAGAAATTGGAGCTGAGAAATTATGAGAATATCTAAAAACATACAAGAAAAAATGCATAAATTGGCACAACTGACCTCACAAGCAGCTGTGCTTGATAAAGAAATCAATGATTATTTTGAAAGTAAAGGATATGATATTGATGGACTTCGCAGTGGAGATGGAACAACACTCGATGAATTAAATTATGGCAATGATGTTACAGAGATTTTTGTTAATGACTTTGAAAATGGAAAGTATGAATATTGCCGGGATAAAGAGTAGTGGACAATCAAGTTTTCTTTTTACGGAAAGGAATAATAAAAATGACGATTAAAGATATTTTAACAGTAACTGGTGGAAGAACAAAAGTAGTTATTTTTAGTACAGATGAGAAAGAAAAGTATATAGCTTTATGGTATGGAAATGTAGATGATATTGATTTTGAACATGTACCATTTGGAAATTATGAAGTAGAACATGTGACGGTGATTAATGGAGAAGATGTTCTTCAATTACATTTTGAATATCCGGAATTAACAAAACAAGAGAGGGATGCAGCAGGTAGAGAAGCAGTTGGGTATCCATATCCTACAGAATGGATTGAGAGACTATTTGTTAAATACAGAGATTGGAACTATATAAAAGAACTTCTTATTACTAAAGACAAAGAAGAAATATACAATGAAATAAGAGTAGCTAATTACTAAAAATTGGCTTGAAATAAAGCAATTGTTGGAAAGGCTGGGCGAAAATAATGGAATTAATTATAAACGAATTAGTAAATAAGGACCATTTTACAAAAGACAGACAGTATAACGCAGGGTTAAAACTGATCAGAGAATATGGCTATCTTTATGTTTGCGGAAATCCTGATGTAAAATATTATTGCATGTGCAATGGGTTTTAAAAGGGACACCGGTATGAAAGAAAACGAGAGGAGTGATGAGAAATGGAGACCATATATAGTTGGACCATTATGAAAAATAATACAGTTTATGAATATATACAGGGCTCTTCCAAGGCCGTTAAAAAGTATTTGAGAGAACTGCGCCGCAAAAATCCCGGGTTTTCATATCTTGCATTGGGCTCTGAAGATACTTTTACTGACAATACTAAATATAAAAAGTTGGATTAATAAATGCAAATAGTTTGATAAATTTTCGGACAAAAATGGTTTTGTAAATATTATATATATAGAAAGAATATGATTAACCGTGAGACATTATGCAAGTGCGTAGCGTCAGGGTTAAAAATTATAAAATGTAAATCATAGTGTAACCAGTGAGGTGATACTGCAACAAAATGTCTACTAAAATAGATAAGTAGATAGATAATCTTTTTATGTGTTGGCTGGTTGAAACTGTAAGAAAAATGTCTACTAGGGTAGATGCAAGGCGAGTGCTTTTACGATTATCTCGTTGAATTGTATGAAAAGGGATTGCGGCGCAATGATTCATGATTAACCGTGAAATGTTACGCAAGTGCATAATGTCAGGGTTGAAATGTAAATGCTGAAATATGTAAGAACAAAATAGTATTACAAAAATGTCTACTAAAGTAGAACTAGGGTAGATAAGGATGCTAATACTTATAGAACAAATGAAGTCTAGGAATATGGTTTTGTGTAAAGGGGGAATAAATGATGAAATACAGAATAGTTGATGTGGACAACAAGGCTTCTTACAGCAAACCAATGCGTTTTGCAGAAGTTAAAGCGTGGTTTGAGCCAAATGTAGATCTTGACGAGGAGCATGGCAAATGGGCTGAAATTGAAGATATTAATGACATGAGAGAGTATCTTGTCTGGGAAGCTCAGGGCATGAGACCTAATTATAGAATTGAGGATTACCCGGAATAAGAAAAAAGTGAATACATGTTTGATGCAGGCAGCCGTGTGGCTGTCTGTTTTTTATACAGAAAATTATTCATCATTTTTATTATATAAAAGTTTATTATTTTTGGACAAAGCTGAATTTGTAAATATTATATATATGGAAAGAATATGGTATGTGTGCAAAATAAAGGATAAATAATATATGTATAAAGCATTAGATATATCAAAATATATAGTTAATAAATGCATAGATGATAATATTCCAATATCAAATATGCAGCTGCAGAAAATATTATACTGCATCCAGAGAGAATGCTTGCAAATTTATAAAAGGGAAATGTTTATTGATGAAATAGAAGCATGGCCGTTTGGACCAGTGGTTACAGAAGTATATTATAGGTATTGTGGATTTGGAGCAAACCCGATACGAATAAGAAGTGCAGCAGATTGTAGGAATAATATTTCAAATGCTGACCTTGCGCTTATAAATTATACTGTAGAGAAAATAAGAATATTGAAGCCTTGGGATCTGGCTAAAGATGTACATAGGAAAGATCATGCATACGATATAATTTATGATAATGGATTTGGAAATCATAGAGTGATACCGAAATCTCTAATTAAGGATAAAGGATAAAATATCTATTGAGACAGATTGGACAAAATATACTTTGTAAATATTATATATATAGAAAAACAATAATTAGACAGATAGGAGCGTGAATCATATGACAAAAAATCAGAGAGAAATGAATGTTGAACTGGCAGTGGAATTTATGAATGAAATTAAGGCAATAACCGCTTCGGCGGCAGAAGATGTGTCAGACTCAGAAAGTATGACAGAAGCTTGGAATAAAATTGATAAATTCTACAAAGACGTGGAATCAATGCGAAACAGACAGAAGTGTACTGGTTCAAAATCCTTTTCAATACTACAGAATGATGTGGACGGTCACACAAAGTATTTGCAGGGCATTGATTTGCCAATTGTGGTTAATAGTGTGGTTGAAAATGGAAATTTTATTCCATCAAAGGTTTCTGAAATGCATATTGGTTCGGTAAACGGATGTCAGGTATTAATAATCACACCGGAAGTACTTTCGCTGCCGGAATAGCAAACAAATAGGAGTGTGAACAGTATGGAATGGAATATGAAAAACAACCCAACATTCAAGGATATATCAGCAAACAGAAGCTCGTATTTCCTGACGGTGCGCAGACACAGTGCGTTTGTAGCAAGAGACTATTATAATTCAAGACTGAATAAATGGTTCAAGACAAGTGACTGTATAGAAGAGGTTCCGGTGGCAGCATGGATGCCTCAGCCTGAGTTTGATTATGATTTGATTAATAAGGAGTCGGAATTAATTAAATCAACAGATGGGAAATCTCATCTAGTCGAAGGTTATATTTATATGGCAGAGCTAACAGACTCGCTTAAAGTTATAGAACAGGAACCTATTCTTGAGATCGAAAAAAGATATAATTAGGAAAAGAAAGGAAGTTTATCATGAATCTAAGACTGGATAAGTGGTCCAAAACAAGTGACTGTATGGAAGAGGTCCCAGTGGCAGCATGGACGCCTTTGCCAAAATTTGATTACGATTTGATTAATAATGAATCTAAACATGACTGTGAGAGCAGTCAGATCATAAAAATGTCTACTAAAGTAGATCCGACATTTGATTATGACGTAATTAATAAGGAGTCAGACTTAAATAATCGAAAGAGCAGTGACTTGATAGATTATATGGTTGACCTTATTACAAAAACAGATCCAATCAGCCCATGTATTGTGGTTCAGGATTTTTCTCCTGATTTTGAAGTAGGCGCAGAAGTTAAAGACAAAGTAGGTGACTTCTCTTTTAAATACATTTGAATTTGTATGTAAAGAATATAATTAACTGTGAGATACTGCACAAGTGTGTAGTGTCAGTATTTGAATTATAAGATGCAAATAGTAGTGTAATAAATGAAGTAATATTGTGAAATGTCTACTGAGGTAGATACGTGAAAGAATATCATCATTCAGGCAACTGCACTCCTGACTACAGAAATTGGATGTATAAGAGATTCGGTGATGAATACGCAAGAGATTATTTGCTCGGCGAATAAAAACGGATAAATTATTTCCTCTTTGGACAAAGTTGGATTTGTGCATATTATATATATGAAAAATACAAGGCTGTGTCTAATTAAATGACTGATTTTTTTTTCAATTTTCCTTGACATGTATACGCTTATAGCGTATACTATATTTATAGTAAATATTTGGAAGGAGTACACAACTAATGGAAAAATCTTATTTTGGGAATGGCGATTATGTATTTATGACAGAACAGGCAACTTCTCACAAACTTCAAATCGGAAAGATTGTTGCGGAATACTTTGGTAGTAAAGCGAATTCATCATATTATTCCATAATGTTTGGAGATGACGAGATTGAAAAAATTCCTATGACTGAGTTTGAAAATACTGCAAAACTGTTGAGAAAAAAAGATGAAAATTAAAGAATTAAGAGATTTAACAGGAATGAGCCAAAGTAAATTCGCCACTTACTTTGGTATTTCTGTTAGAAACATACAAGAATGGGAACAGGAACGCAAGCAACCACCGCCATATCTGGTGAGTTTGCTGAAACGAATATTAGATAACGAGTACTTTAACAACGATAACTAAAGAAAGGAATGGTGTGAATGGCAACTATAAAAGACGCATTAGATATTATTGGCAAATTAACAACAAAAGACCGTGAAAAACTTAGAACAATGCTTAAATGTCAAAAATGTATCTCGTAAAGATTGCGAAAACTGCAGTAAATTCAGCAGCAGGTATATTGAATACCCGATTACTGTAAACGGGATCGAATCAGAAGAAATTAAGCCATATACTCTTGGTTATGAATGCGGAACCCTCTGTGAAATTAAGCCTTGCGGCGAAGAATATGAGAATAAATCTTATCTGGGCATATATCTTGGGGAGCTGCCTATCAATATAGCAACATCATATGATGAAGATACAGGTATACTGCGAAACAGAGCTGTTAATAATCCTGCTATTTTCGTTCCGGAGGTTAAGAAGATTATATATGGATGCGAAAGCTGGTGGCGGGAAATTGAGTCAGCAGAGGATGTAAAAGGAATTTCTGATGAAGATGAAGATATTGAGAATACATGGTATGTTGGCTTATTAAAGAAGCTGAAAGAATAATATAGATACAAGAATTAATGCAGACAGTTGCAACACTGTCTGTATTTTTTATGTGGAAAGTCATGAATTAAATATAAAACTATCATACTTATTGTGTAAAGATATTTATTTTGTTTTGGACAAAACTGAATTTGTAAATATTATATATAAAACAGAAAGGAAAATACTGATGATGAATAAAGAAATTGTATACATAGCAGAATTGGATGCTGACGTAGATGATGTAGTGGCAGCTCATTATTTACACAATAAAGGTGTGCTGAAGTGCGTAGTGCTGGATTCTTATCCGAAAACAAAAGATGGCATCAAAAGAAAAGAGCAGCTTGAAAATCTAGGTGTGACAGTGTTAAAAAAAATGCCGCCGATTGCAAAATATGTTTTCGTTGGCGGAGCATTGACGCTTGTTGCTGATTACATCAGGATGCATCATATTGACTGGCTCATCATGAATGGTGGATTTGTTGGTACAAATATTGCCACTTATGAGCTGGACAAGTTTAAAGGCAAAGAAACTGTCCGGACATTTAACTTCAATTGCGATGTGAATGCTGCGGATGTAGTGTTAAAGGCAGATGAACGACATATCGGACACATAATGCTTGTTGGCAAAAACGTGTGTCATGATATAAGGAATACACGATCTGGTATATGGAATGGCGATGAATACAGAGAACTGTTCAACGAATACCATGTAAAAGATGAGAAGAGGCTGCATGATATGTTAGCCTGTCATGAAGGAATTGCATACATCAATGGTGAAGATGCATTCTGCGAATATGATACTGTAAAACCGTACAATGAAGGACTCTGCGGAACTATGACAAAGTGGGGAAGCACAAAGACAAGGACGACACCATACAGAGAAGTGCTGGCCGCAGTTGCTTACAAAAAGTCATGAAATTAAATCCCTTGAATTTTAGGGAGTTAGAATTACGAGATTTCCAAGGAGGAAAAACAATGAAGAAGAAAGCATTAAACTTCAACACTAGAAAAAATGCGATTATTATTGGTTCGGTTGGTAGCGGTTGTCATCATCCGTGGGATAATTTGAAGCCATGCCCTTGCGGATGTAAGGAAAGACCTTTATTGATGTATGAAAAGGATAAATTATATTATTGTGGTGGAACAACGGAAAATGTATTTGCTATTTGCAGTATATGTGGAAGACATACTGAGAAATCAGATATGGTAACAACAATAAACAACTGGAACAATGACAAAACAAAAAGATGCTAGTTTCATAGGAAGATTGGAGGAAAATTTTTATGAATAACTTTAAAAACATGAGTAAGAAAAAATCATTTTGTAACGCACTGTTTAATGAGTTCTTTGGATCTATTTTATTAGTTCTTTTTATAACCTATATAGCTGCGTTCATAATATTAGGCAAAGCTGGAATATTTAATTTTATAGGAGGGGATAGTAATATTGCGAACGGATTTGTTGCTGCAGTATTTTTTCCAATTGTGTTGGGTCTTGTATTATTAGCAATAGTGTTAATTGTATCTGTGTTGGGATTTATTCCACATAAAGTTAGAGCTGTATATAATTATACTTATCTTCCACTCACTGTTGATGAAATTAGGGATGCTTTAGATAAAGGTGTTATATCCTCTAAGGAAGATTATATCAGATTGATTTTGAACAGTCTGCGTTATGGAGCTATGAAGAAGCCATCTTCATGGTTTTCCGCTTATTATATAACATTCTCTCAAGAAGAATTATACTCATTATGCAAATCCTTTGAGGAAGTGTTTGACAGCCCTATTATTATTGACAATGATATGCTTTCATATATTAATAAGTATGATGACATTGATACTCCTTTTGACAATGCGAAATATAAGGGTGAAGTTTTGCTTAGAGATATAAGACAGAAATATGAAAATGGAAAAGATGCTACATTTGCCCTGTATGTGGATGGGGATAAATATAAAGAAATGCTTGAAACAATTGAGTTTCCAATATATGTGGGCAGATAACTTCATTTTCCTTCCTTTGGCAGTAAAAAGGTCCCTCTCTGTAGTAGAAAGGGACCTTTTTGTTTAATCGTTGACAATTATCTTGTCAAGACTTCGTATGTAACAATACGAATGGTCTGACAAAACTTCTTCATTGTCACACAAATACTCATGGTTAATGCTATTAACCATTGCGTTGACCTCATCCGGATCGTTAATGTTAACCTGATCCGGGGTTATCATCGGTAAGAGAATAACCTCATGCACAGATGATGGGAGGATTAATACATCCGAACCCCACGCTTTTGCGCACTTTTTAATCTCGTCCGAGCAGAACATTAAAGCTGCTCCATACGTGCGAGTGCGATTGCTCAGCACATACTGCTTTAACGGTGCATCATCAAGAATTTGACGGAAAATTTCTCTTTCTTCCGGAGCCATCTGCGAAAGCAGTATGTCTGTCATGGAGAGTGTTTCTGCGCCAAATATTCTGACGGTATTCTTTGCTGCAATTTCGTACAGCTGATCTACCGTTATACCCCATTCAGAAAAAAGCATATTGGATATTGGCATTGAGATCAATGTTGATTCCTCTGCTTCCTCAAATGAGACAATGATGCGGAATGTCATTGTCATGTCCAAAAAACCTTTGTGAACCAACTGGTCTATTGCCGGTTTACATCTTTTTGGATTAACTAGGCGGCAGACGATTCTGTCCTTAACCTTGTCAAACGAGGTTAAATCCCCGCTGATTGAAGCTTTGAGAATTTGCATGAACTTTTCTTTATCAGCGGTATACATTTCCACAAGGCTGTTAACACTCATCACAACCTTTTTGGTATCATTTTTTGTATTTTCAAACGATACCCACTCTTCTTCGATTGAGAGTGTTGCCTTGTACTCCGGTGAAATCTCTTTAGCTACCTGATCAATTATTTCAAAGTCTTTCGTTGTCATAATATCTTCCTCCTTTAATTTATTATTTTTATATATGACACAATAAATATGGAGTTTGCAGATGTTGCAGACAGATTTATTTTTCAACGAGGCAAAATCTATATTTATAGTGACTTTATTAATATTTATCTTAAAGGAGGACACTATTATGGTAATTATCAGAAATGGAACTTACCTGGGACGAGGTAAGCGATGCTCACAAAGAATTTGTAACATCATGGATGAGTGGTATTGCAGTTAGTGATTTCGATGTTGACATCTACACCAGTAGACATTTTACCCACAGCTTCAATATGCATATCCATCAATCTACGTTAGACCTACATTTCATTCACTGTTTTAGTTCTAACACTGCGCACTCGCACAACATTTTTATGGCCGATCTGATTTACGTCAGTAGACATTTTTTTTATAAATTCAGCGATCTTGTGGAGTTTGTTAACGGACATTTTGCTAATAACTTCAACAAACCCATATATATTCTAATCTACACCCGATTTACATTAGTGGGTATTTTAGTAGACATTTTGCTTACGGCCTCAATTCATCTAACTTTTTCTCGCTTCATCGTCTACATATCTACTGCAGTAGACGTTTTTCCTACAGTTTTACCATTCAAAACTGGGTGATACTCCATTGCATCTACCTTAGTAGGCATTCCCCTAACAGTTTCAACGTAGAAATGAGTATATATATCTACTCTTAGTAGACATTCCATTTGTAACCTTAACTTTTACACAGATTCCTGAAAGCATTATATCTACCTCAGGAGACATTTCCTTGCAGTCTTAACCAGAATCCATATTTATATATATCTACTCTTAGTAGACATTCTCCTTGCAGTCTTAACTTTTGCTTTGATGAAATATTTCTATAATCTACTCCTAGTAGACATTTTCTTTACAGTTTCAACAAATAAAAATCATACTCTCTGATCTACCTCAGTAGACATTTTGCTCACAACTCACCTTTTCTGATCATGCGTATGAAAAAATGAATCTACACCAGTAGACATTCCGCTCACAGTATCAACGCTGCCCTTCTGAGAGTTTCTTTGCTCATCTACATAATCTACACCAGTAGACATTTGGCTCACAGTCCCAACCAGAACGGTTATGAGATGTAATAATCAATCTACACCAGTAGACATTTCACTTTACAAACTCAGCGATAATACGGAACCATTAATTCAGCTGATCTACCTTAGTAGACATTTCGCCAACAGTTCCAATGAAGACAGCACTGGACAATATTTCATATCTGCCTCAGTAGATATTTTCCGTACAGATTCAACCTGAATTAGCAGCTCAGTGGAATTACAATCTACTTTAGTAGACATTTACCTTGCAGCCTAAATCCCATTCCTACTCAAGAGGCTGTCTGTATCTACATCAGTAGACATTTTGCTTACAGCTTCAACCAGTTAAGGGATATTGTTTCTCGAATTATCTACATCAGTAGACATTCCGTTTACAGTTTCAGACAGTCTTTCAATATCTGAGCCTAATGCTAAATCTACCTCAGTAGACATTTTCTTTACAGTTTCAATATGTTTGTGGGCATTCGACAGAAAGTGATCTACGCAAGTAGACATTCCGCTTACAGTTTTAACATTGAAGTTACAGGCTGATGAGGATAGTATCTACCTCAGTAGACATTTTCTTTACAGTTTCAACTAGCTTTAATAGGAACTGATGAGGATATCTACCTCAGTAGACATTCACCTTACAATTTTAGTCCAATATGCAGCAACACTTATAGTAGACATTTTTCCTTTGCAGTCTTATCCACAATGTTTTGTATTGCGCTTACACTCATCTGCTCCAGCAGACATTTTTGTTTTCATTTTTATCTATAATTTACCCTAGTAGATATTTCCCTTGTAGCCTTAACCAGAATCCATATTTATCTACATCTAGTAGACATTCTCCTTGCAGTCTTAACCACATCTGCCAAGCAAATAGTTCTTAATCTACATTAGTAGATATTTTTCTCACAGTTTCAACAAAATCAATTATTATTACTTTAGCAAATCTACTTTAGTAGACATTTATTTTTACCGCTTCAACAGATATGCTTGTTCGTGAGGGAGCAGTATCTACGTCAATAGACATTTTTCTTACAGTTTCAACAAAAGAAGGAGGAAATTCCCAATGATATCTACCTTAGTAGACATTTTCCTTATAGTCTCAACGCCCAGCATAGCTGTAGTAAGCCCATATCTACCCTAGTAGATATTCCCCTTGCAGCCTTAACATTTCAATATCAAGTGAGCCAAAATCCATCTACTTCTAGTAGACATTTCCCTTGCAACTTTAACGTATAAACATTCAAAAGCAGATATGAATCTACATAAGTAGACATTCCCCTTGCAGCCTTAGACATTCCGCTTACAGTATCAACCAAACATGAAGAATAGATGGTCAAAGGATCTACCTTAGTAGACATTCTGCTCACAGTATCAATCCTAACATTACGCACTTGTACAACATTTCACGGCTGAGCTGTAGGCTTTTTATCATCATCTTATATTGTTGATTTGATCTGTTTTAATAGATATTTCGCTAACAGTATCAACAGATATTGGGACAAGATCTACCTCAGTAGACATTCTGTTCACAGTATCAATTCTGCTATAAGAGCCAGTACTAAGACATCTACCTCAGTAGACATTCTACTCACGGTTTCGACAGTTATTGCAAGGATTAAGGAGATTATATCTACACCAGTAGACATTTCGCTCACAGTTTCAACCGTTCAGCTTCAGACTCTGAATCTGTCGATCTACCTCAGTAGACATTCCGCTTACAGTTCCAACAAATCTATATATATTGACAGCCTTTATCTACCTCAGTAGACATTTCCCTTGTAGCCTTAACGCTTTGTAAACGTAATTATTGAATTAAATCTACCTTAGTAGACATTTCGCTTACAACCTTAACTCCTTGGAAACCCCTGCTACTTTTGTATCTACACCAGTAGACATTTTATTCACGGATTTAACCGCTTTCTTCACATCTCCAAGGACTGCATCTGCCTAAGTAGACATTTCTATTACAGCTTTAACACGCAAAGAACCATTCGTCTGCAACTCATCTACACCAGTAGACATTTCGCTTAAAGCTTCAATTATGACAACATATAATGTTCCAACAATCTACTTAAATCGACTTTAGTAGATATTTTCGTTGCAGCTTAAACTATATTATTTTCGATACTGTTATTAGCATCTACACCAGTAGACATTCCACCCACAGTTTCAACTTATATTGTTTATCATACATTTCAGTGCATCTACCTTAGTAGACATTTCGCTTACAGTTTCAACGAAATAAAAATTATACTCTATATGAAAGCTACCTCAGTAGACATTTCACTTACAGTCTCAACATGTACGCGTTTATTCTTGTATGTTAAATCTACCTTAGTAGACATTCCGCTTACAGTCTCAACCAGTCTTTCAATATCTAAGTATAAAGCTAAAGCTACCTTAGTAGGCATTCTCCTTGCAGCCTTAACTATGAGTCGTTTCGATATTTTCCTCTTACCTACTATTAGTAGACGTTTTCATTACAGTTTCAACAAGAATGACTGTCTTAAGAATACATTATCTACGCTAGTAGACATTTCACTTACAGTCTCAACCACAATGTTCTGTATTACGTCTACACTCATCTACCTAAGTAGACATTCCGCTTACAGTTTCAATCCTAACGCTGCGCACTTGCACAACATTTTATGGTATCTTATTTTCTTAGGTCAGGTTAATTTACCCCAGTAGACATTTTTAACAGCTTTAACATAATAACAATATTAGTGTTCGTCATATCTACACATCTGTATTAGTAGACATTTATTCTTACGGCTTCAACGATCTACACTAGTAGACATTTTACTGCAGCCTCAATATAAACAAAATGTTTCGTGCAATGTATATCTACGCTAGTAGACATTTCCTTTACAGTTTTAACCATAGGAATAATGACAGCTTTATGTGATCTACACCAGTAGACATTTCGCCTACAGCTTTAGCATAATCAGAAAAAATTGGGATGTGCTATCTACTCTAGTAGATATTTCGCCCACAGCTTCAATATCTGAGCATATGATTGAGACTATTAATCTACCTCAGTAGACATTCCGCTTACAGTTTCAACCTGATAAGCTAATACTATTATAGAAAGATCTACCTTAGTAGACATTTTGCTCACAGTATTAACTACAAGTATGGACAGACCATCTACACCAGTAGACATTTTCCTTACAGTTTCAACTTAAAATCCATCTCTTTAGAAGAGTAAAATCTACGCTAGTAGACATTTTCCTTACAGTCTCAACTATAACGCAATGAGATGAACAAGTGAATCTACGCTAGTAGACATTTTCCTTACAGTCTCAACCCTAACATTGTGCACTTGCACAACATTTCACGGCTGAGCTGTAAGCTTTTTATGCATTATGCCCTTAATTTGTTACCTTGCATCATTGAACTGTAAGCATTTGTTTCTATTAAAGCTGTGGTCTGCACTAGCTATCCGTTTACTACCTTTTCTGCATGAAATTGAACCAGTCTTCATTGCTGAGTCTGCTAAATTTGAATTTCTCGCCCTCGGCCCAATTGTTCTTCACCTGAAGCACATTGTATAGGCCTTTCATTGCAATGCCATATGCATCGTTAGCATCTGCTTCGATAGGAAGCGATTTGTCAGCAGCGTCCGTGTCAAAGAACTTTCCTGATGCGTTTAATATTGGAGACACAAACTTGTCATATTCTCTGTTTTTCGACTCGCATAAGCTGTTTCTCATCTGTACTGTGAGTTTGAACATCTCAAATATGTGAGAGGAGAGTGCATAGTCAATAATTTCCTGTTTGATGTCATGACCATCTGTCCAGTTTATGTCTGTGGCAGCAAGAGTTTTCTTAATTTCCTCTGTTATGTCGATAATGACTTCACTAACGAACTTTCTGTTGAGGAATGTCTTTTTAACTCTTGTGCCGTAAGTATATGCACACCATTTTGTTTTTGCACAGGTCTCGTATGTCTCAAAATTATCGTAATCAAACTCAAATGCAAACAAATCTTTCTCGGCATCATATCTGATGCAGTCAAATCTGCCAATGAAATCCGTCTTGACTTTTTCAGACGATATGTCTCTGAACTTGAATAAGGATACAAATCCTGTTGTCGGATCAACCCTTGATGTATATGCGGCTGGCACATAGAGAATGCATCCACACTGGCTTCCGACATTTTTAAGGCTTTCCGGAATGTATGTAAGCTGATAACCATTGGCAATTCCGCCTGCTTCCAGAGGTTTTCTGTCCTTGAATGTCAGATAGTTGAGAGTCTTAATGAGGCTTGTCTCAAACTGCTGGTAAACCCCGCGCTCAATCTTTGAACGCTTCTCCTTAAATCTGCTGTTTAAATCTTCCATGACAACAATGCCATTGTATTTTATTACCAGCTTGGCAACCTCATAGACTGCCTGTGATAGATAGCCTTTCTTTAAGTCGGCTATTTTTACGCCCTGTTTCCAGCTCTGCTTTGCCAGTTTTCTCATGATTTCAACCTGCTTAAGCTTTGCCTGATAGTCCACATTGTTAATGATATTAAGGGATTTCTGCTCAACAATGTTTCCGTCGGTATCAATTACTGATACATACAGTAAGTTTCTCTCACCACGGTCAATTCCAATGATGTAAGTGTCCTTTGTCTGGGCAATGTACTTAAGAGCCATTTCGTTTACATTTACACGTCTGTTTTCCGCCTTGTAGTTTAGTGACACCGGCATGTTGATAAAGAACTCATCCTCTGTATATCTGTGGTCTTTTATGATGTCATAAGGTGCAGTGCGGTGGTCCACAATATCTTTGTACTTAAGTGCCTCTGCTGAAAGAGGTATTCCCGAATTGTTGTAATAGCCGTAAAGCTCCATGTAAACATCATCAGGCACGCACTTTCTGACGGTAATCACGTTTCCATTTTCATCCATTTCCTGTGCGTTGTAGGTCTTGCTGACAAGAACAGAACCTTTTTTGTGAACAACAGGAGTTTTTATGCTCTTTGGTCTGAAGAATACTTCCGTGCCGCCGCATAACTTGATAACAGGATCTGCAACATTTTCATCACTGAATAAACTGCGGAGAATAGCGGTGTGCTTATTAGGCTTTCCGGTGCTCTTTTCTGAAAAGTCCTTGTTGTATATCTGAAACAGATACAGCTGGCCGTTTTCCTGCAGACTGTCGATCTCATCACTTCCAATGTATGTCCAGTTCATGTAATAGCCCTGTTCGGCAACTTCCTTGTAGAACTCGCCAATGTCATTGTAGCTTTTGGTGTCTGAGAACTTAAAATCAAAGCAGTCCCAGTCAGTATACAGTGTGAGACAGTGCTTAAAGTAATCAATCAGTTTGTGACAATAGTCTATATCAAAGTTCTTTGATGCCTTAAGATGTTTGCCTTTCTTGTAATCAGAAAGCAGTTCATCTGTAAGTCCGTAAACCGGTGCAGCCTTGCTTGAACTTATGAACATGTGAGGCAGCATCTTGTTAGGTCCGGTTAAAAGAGAGTAGACCATTTTCTTATAATCGCCGTTCTGCATCGTATCATGTCCTTTTATGATACTTTTTGCAGGTTTGTTTTTGGCATTGAACACTCCAAGATAAAATTTGTCATCTTTTGCAAGAAGAATGGCATTGTTGGTGAATTCCTTGCTTTCACTCCAACCTGATGCAAATGAAGACGTGCCAAAATACAATCCGAACTTGTCTGTGTTGTACGGTTTCTTGGTTACGTAATTTCTTGTACGGTTGTATAAGGATACAATAGAATGGATCTCATCGTTTATATCCTCAAGTTCTGTGTAAAAATCCGTATCCTTGTCAACAGGCTCATCTGTCTTGAACTTTGCACACCAGCGAAAGATGTCCATAAACGGTTCAATTGCTTCCTTAAGAACAGCGATTTCAGTCTCATTTTCTGCGAGCGGAATGCCGGAATTCATAGTTAACGGATTTGCTTTGTAATCAGCGACAATATCTGAAATGCTTCTTATAAGCGACCTTGTGCTTGCAGCTTTGTCCGGACATAAGTTATACTTATCAACAAGTTTATCAATTTCACCAAGGCTTATTAATTCAGTGTTTTTAGTCATGGATGCAGCCTTTTTCTCTTTGGTCTTGCCTTTGCCCGGGAGAGTGTCAATGTAACTCATGGTAAGAGCAGTATTGATTACACTGAAATCCCTGTACAGTGTCTGGGATATATTTGTAAAGTGCTTCTTTGAAATGTATATCTTATCAAGGTCATAGCTATCAGCATTCTTGCCGAGCATCTGCAGTCTTTCAATAACAGATTTGGTTCTGACATTGTTAAGAAAATCATTAACGGCAGCATATACATCTTCATCGCAATTGAATTTTGCAGGTACATCATACAGTGATTCTTCGATGCAGAGTATCTGCTTGTGAAGATGTCTTAACTTGTATGGGCTTAATTTTTCCTTTGTCGCCTGACAGTAGAGGTTCATGAATTTATTAATTCCACCTACGACATAGTTGTAGAAAGAAATATCATCCTGTGACACAAAATGATTGAAGGCAAAATGATCGAAGTTATACGAAAAGATATTTCTAATATCAGCTCCACCAGCAGCTTCCTCAATCTTCTCAATCATTTCAGGCTCGTAATCAAATTTGTTTGCAATGTTTTTGTATATGCGAATGTTGTCAAAATGGATTTTTGCATTGTCATCAACAATTCTGTAGCATGCAGATGATGAAATCTTTTTCTTTGAAAAGCAGTTTTCTCTATTTGCAAAGAATGCTGAAAATGATGTCATAAAGCCGTTGAACATCTTGACAACCTGCATTTTCTCTTCTTTTTCCTCAGCAGAGTAGGCTCCATTGTGCAGGATAAACTCTGGCAGGATGGAAGCGGTAATTTCTGCCTTGAACATATTTTTATATCTGTCATCGCTCTCGAAAATGTCATGGATGGCTTTTCTCATGTCATCCTGTGCTTTTTCAAGAGCTTCCTTATTATTCTTTGTCTCCAGATACTTTTTCATTTCTGTAAAAAGTGGTTTGAAATCAAGTTCATGAACTTTTACAAGGTTCTCACTTAAGAAATTTCTGTAAAAATCGTTTAAGATATTCTTGAGTTCCTGACTCATCATATTTCTTTCCTGATCAGCTTCAATAACACCGTGTTCCTTTATATATTTTGCTGTAATCTCTGTTGGAATCAGTCTGTTGCACAATGTTTTTGTAACAGATGAAAGATTTGTGAAATCACTGAAATTAATTGTTCCCATGTTCATTTTCTCCTTTATTGTCATGCTGTATATATAATATTTACAAACGCAGTTTTGTCCAAAAGAAAATGAACTTTTATTGCTGGCTTTTTACAGACTCCATATTTATTTGCAAAATAAAATGACAAGGATAATTGGTAATGAGATATATAAAAATAAAAGATTTACAGCCGGGCATGATACTTGCACAGCCACTTTTAAATAAGAGAGGAGACATATTTCTTGCAAGAAATGTTTCGATAAGCAGGTTCATGGTACAGCGCATCAGGGAGGAACAGTACAAGGGAGTATATGTTTATGATAAACTGTCAAAAGGCATAAATCCTAAAAATCAGCTTCCTGCGGATGTACAGCTTAAGACGATGTGCGCGCTCAAAGATATGGACATTGACAGGTGTGCATATTTGTCGGGAGAAATACTTGCTTTGCTGAAGCATGCTGACAATATATCAATGAATATAAATTCTCTTGCGGCATATGACAGTTCAACATACATGCACAGCTTAAATGTGGCTATGTATGCAGGAACATTTGGTCTGCTGTATGGAATGGAATATGAGAGAGTAAGCAAGCTGATTGCAGCAGCTCTTTTGCATGACATTGGAAAAACAAAGATACCGGAAGATATTTTAAATAAACCTGGGCGCCTGTCAGAAGAAGAATTTGCTGAAATAAAGAAACATCCGCAGTATGGATATGACATGTTGAAAGATATGGTAAGTATTTCACCACTTGTGAGGGTGCCAATTCTTGAACACCATGAAAATTATGATGGCAGTGGCTATCCAAAAGGACTTACTGACAAAGATACACATATCTTCTCAAAAATCATACACATATGCGACGTATACGATGCGATGTTAAGCAGACGCTGCTACAAGGACGCTATAAATCCGGGGGAAGTCATTGATTTTATAACTGCTAACAGAAATATTATGTTTAATGGTGAACTTGTTGATTTTTTCATACAAAGTCTGATACCATATCCAGAGGGCATACTCGTTAAATTGTCTGATGGCAGGACAGCAGTAGTGGCTTCGCAGAATAAAGGCTTTCCGCAGAGTCCGGTTGTCAGAGATATGAGAGGAAATGTAGTGGATTTGATACATGAAAATAATGTGAAGATTGTACATATAGAGGTGTAATCTACTTTAGTAGACATTTTTATTTACAATTGCAGTAATCAATATATATTTACATACATTTTATTTACTGATGAATATTTACAACTTTAACCCTAACACCGCGCACTTGCGCGGTGTTTCATGGTTAATTATAAAATATTTACAAGCCTTTTTATTGCTGCTTGAAAAATTTACATTTTCTGCATTTCTTAAGCGATATGAGACATTTTGCCTCCGGATCATATGTATTCCTTCCGCAGCATGTATCATTATCTTATCTACTTTTAGTAGACATTAATACTTAATATAAAAGTTTTACTTTCCGCCCGTTCTTATCATCTTTTTGATTTTTCAGGCTTCTAAAACTTGTCTTTTTCTACACCTGCTTCGTCACAGATACTGAGATACTCCTTTTTTGACAGCAATATGACAATTTATCTACTTTAGTAGACATTTTTTTAAAAATCATCTTATATATCTCAATATCTGTGTCATATTTATCTTTAATCACAATGTTGTACACTTGTACAATATCTTCACAGTTGATTATATTTTTCATGTATATAATATTTCTTTTTCTGTCTTTGTCCAAACGATGTGAACTTTTTATATTGTGAATATGATAGATTTGTTGCCACAAATGATTTTCTACATAAAAAAAAGACACCACAGAAGAGCAGTGTCTTAATATTTGTAGCTTACTATTCAGATTGTCAAAAGTCCAGTTCAATATCTTCTTCCTGATTATCGCATTCTATCTGCTCATATTCACTTTCGCACACCTCTATGTCTGTCCAGCCCTCTGTTTCGTCAGGATAATTTGCAGAAAACTTATTTTTGATTTCTGTCATTTTATATTCATCAATATAATCGGTTGAGACGATATTGGATGAATCCATAACATACAGTTTTAAATCGTTTATATTGTACTGCTTTGCAATATTTATATACTTTTCTCGTTCTCGCACGGTAATGTTTGAAGCATCGTATATTACATCTGCTCCCATTTGAAAGGCTTTTGCAATTCTGATTTCAGCAATCAGAAATGCCAGATCGTTTACAGGTTTTTCTCCATGCTGTGATATTTCAGTACGTATGCCGCTTATGGAAACAAGTGTAACAGCATTATTGTTTTTGTCTGGCTGGCTGTCGTGTAATATTTGTTCTTTATCAATAATGAATGATGAGTCCATTATTGCGGATGCTACTGAATATAATTCACTTGAATTGATATATGTTTTTCCAGACTTAATTTCTTCATCTAATAGGGCAGTAGCTTTGTCGGTCTTTCCTGATCCGGGCACGCCGCACAGCATTATGAATTTCTGGTCGTGAACTGGTTTTTGATATTTAAGCTGTTTTTCTTTGTTCTTTTCAGAATACAGGGAGATTTTTCTTCCTTGCTGAAATTCTATTGCCATTTCTATTTTTGTTTCGTAATTTCTGCTTATAAACTCTGCCTTTTCCTCACAAATGCCTGCTTTTGTGTACAGTTCCTTTATATCGGAAGGATCTGGGAGGAGATCCAGCTTTACTATATTTTTATTCTGTACCTTTTCAAGCATTTTTTCTTCGGTCTTATAAAAGCTTACAATATTACGTTCAAGCAACTGTACCCTTGATAATGGACGGCTTGGATTCATGTCAAAAAACATGCTATTCCCCGAGTCGAAGATTGGAGCCGGGCCAATAAGTTGCATGGTTGAAGAGTCGCGAAGAACACCAAAATTGTTCAAATGCTCATCTGTATTGCTGATTATAAAGTCAGTAAGTGTTTGGTAATCCATAAAGTCCTGCATGAGTCCGGCGTCAATACCGTGTTTCGTACAGACACTAATATAGTGGTCATACAGAGACTTATCATTTGAATTCTTTTCACTTTCAACTATTTCATATGCAGAAATAAGTTCAACATTATCAGATGTAAATGTCGGACATTTACTTATTATTCCATGTCCCGGAACCTTTTCAGCCGTGTAATGGACAAATGGAATAGATGTATTCTGAAGTTCATGAATTTTGGTTGCAATTACTTCGTTTACTGACTGCTGACCATCGTGTCTTGTGCATTCCTTTACCAGTACGGGAATGTCTTCCTCAAGGTTCCAATATTTTTCAAGCTGTCCTCCCAAAGAGGCATTATAATCGTAAGAGGAGTCATTATGGTATGGAATTTTATTATCGCTGTACTCTTTAAGATTAGTAAATTTTACGTTATCATACTCAAAGTCTGCATCTGTCGGACACAGCCAGTATGAGTCTGTCATACTTAATGCCAGATTCTTTGCCAGATAAATTTCAGTGTTAACATATCCGTTTTCTTTTAATATCTGCTGAACCGCAGCACGATTTGCTGGTACGGCCCTCATGTTCCACCATTTTTTCATATTTTGCACATTAGCATTGCCTAAATATGGGGATAAACCGTCTCCATTATCTTTGTAACCAAGTATTTTTCCATCTGCTTCATCAATTATAATGGAACCGCAGATACTATTGCGGTGCATCAAATTATATTTTATCATAGATTTTCATCCACCTCCTTTTGTGTAATATAATAGTCTATTACCAGTTCTGTCATATTATCAAACGTCGGATAAAATCTTGCCTGATCGCATTTGCCTTCATCAATAATTTTCTTTACTGGGCCGTCTTTTATATTAAGGATCACAGTTCCGTTTTCTGTTGGTGTCCATTTGTATTTGATTTTACGGTATGTTCCGGATTTATTTGTAATCAATGGTTCTCTGTTTAGAATATCTTCTAAGGAGCATTTCAGATATAATGTCAACTTATGAACCATTCCTGCTGCACACTTGTTTATATCGACCCTTTCGTTAACCAGTTCAGAGAGAGTAGTATATGGAATACCGGTTTCTCTGCTTATCTGATAAATGGATTTGTCTGTATTTTTTATTAAATCAATAAAATTCTCATTCATAAATTATTTCCTCCATTTATATTATAACGTTATACCGTTATAACTTCAAGAGTAAATTTAAAAACGGGCATGTGTTTTCTGCCCGTTCTTCTTTTGCGATTTTCTCAATCGTTATGATATTTTCCTCTTTTCCAGTCGTTAATGCCCCTAATGAGCACAATGATTCCTGCAGTGCCAACAAGTATATATGCTGTATATGTCATGTAAAGATCATTTCCTTCAGAAACAAAGCATACAATACCTAATGTTATTGGTGAGACAATAAGTGTCATTACAGCGAAAATAATTGTTGAGGGTCTTCTTATGTCCATGTAATCAGTTCTCCTTTCCTATGTTAGTTTGTATGCAGACCTTTTCTGTTCTTTCTCTAAATTCTTTTGGCAAATATAAATTTATTTTGTAAAAGAATATGTCTTTTCTAGTATCAACGTCTAGTGTATCAAAAATAGTAATCCATTCTTTGCTGTGATACTGAACGTCCATTCTGCATTCAGGAATCAAAATGTCGTTAATTATTACCTTGATATGAGGTCCTGCGAAATCATTATCAACGATATCATTAAACTCAATTTTCACAGGTATTTTGTCATCAGGAATGTCTGATCCCCATAAAAGTGCAATTTTGTCAGCAATTTCTTTGGATGATTTATCAATAGTTTTAAATAATCTCTTAATTTTTTTAAACTGATAAATATCAAGTAAAAACAAAATCGTAAAAATAGAAATGAGGATTATGCAAAAACGCTTAGACAACAGCAAATAGGCAATACTCATTACTATTATTGTAATAATGGATAATATAATTGTAGTAATAATCAACGGCTTTAATTTTGTTTTTCTGATTTTTTCATTTATGAATTCAAACATTTTGATATGCTCGAATTCACTGAAATAAAACCGTGTCTCAAGTGGTTCATTATTTAATTTTTCTGTAGCCAGTTTTTTAATTTCAACGTTGCTTTGCATAAGCATATTCCTTTTCTACATTCTCAATGTTAAATCCGGCATTTTCCATTCCGGATCACCGATTTTGTTATGCACATCCGCCAGCTTATTTCTGCAGGCAGTTATAAGCTCAAGTAGCTTAATATCGTCAGCAGCAAGCGTATTTGTGTCTGATTGATTAATGGTTTCAGAAATATCATCAACAAACTGTCTTATGATTATTCTGCATTTTGTCATCAGTTCATCGTCGTTTTCTTTTTCGTTCTCTTTTTTCTGATATACATACTCTAATCCACTGAGCCATTCTGCAGTTACACTTAGTTTCTTGGCTATTCTTATGATTTCGTCGAGAGACGGCAGTATTTCACCTTTTAAATACATTGGCGAAATACTGATGTCGAATACAGTTAATTTTGCGTCATTCAATGCCTGTGCCAGTCTCATTGCGAATATCTGTGCGCGTTCTGATTGTGTCAGCATGATTATTTTCTCCTGTTCTTACTGTCGATTTACGATTTATCCTTTGATTATTAGTAAAAGTAATACTAATGCAATTGTAAAGCTGCCTATTATATACATGGCAATAAAATATCCTATATGTTCTTGTATTTTGTAATTATTTTTATATCCTAACAATGCCATAAATATTGTAATTCCTATACCTAAAAATGTTCCAATTTCCATGTAACGCATATTATTTCTTTTCTTCCCCAATATACTGATAACTTATTATCAGGACATCCTTTACACCATATTTCTTCTCAATTTTGAATTCTGCGACCCATCTACTTCTAGTAGACATTTTATTCACAGCTTCAACCTGTTCCTACTTAAGAGGTTGCTTGTATCCACACAAGTAGACATTTGCTTAACAACCTCAATTGCCTACACCAGTAGGCATTTTGATTACAATTATTCACCGCAGAAAAGCAGTGCCTTGATACAATTATTGTGCAACCTTGTAATATGTAACATCGTCAGCATCATCAGCATTAATTACTTCCAGCATGTCATCTTTCCACTGGAAATTATACTGCACATTATCGCAGCTGAATGTTCCGGATATCTTGATTGTATCAAATCCTGTTATGACGGCACCGTTGTATCTGGACTGGATCTTGTCCTGTATTTTTTGCTGCAAGCTGACTGCAGTGGAAGAGATAGTGGAAGATGAACTGCTGGTGGTGTCTGGTTTCTTATCTGCATCATCTGTTTTATATGACACACAGTCTTTCTTTTTGTCAGTCTTATCTGACGTCTTTTGATTATCCTGTTTTACACCATTAACGAACACTGCGTCTACATTTGAATTTGTGTCAGTAAATACTGTCAAAGTCTTTGTTTCCTCATCATAATCGAAAGTGTATTTTGATCCATCCGACACAAAACTTTTATTAGTATCATCATTATGAAAATTAACTACATCATTATAATTGGCATTAACAGTTGTTTTGATTGCGATATTTACTTTTTCTTCTTTTTCAGTTTCATGGCCGAAGCTTCAAAATAATCCTGCGAGTAATCCTGTAAAGAATATTCCTTCTATGATTACTATGGGCACCCAGTCGTGGTCTTCACAAGTGTCTATTTGTCTGAATCCGGCTACGCTAATAAGGACTAAAACTAATGCTACAGCTATTCTTATAAATATTCCTGTTGTTGTTGTCATTGATTTTTCTCCTTTTTGTCTATTTATTGTCTTTTTTTGATTCCGTCAACGAATACCGCATCTACTTTTGAGCCAGTGAACACTATTAGAGTCTTAGTTTTTTTGTCATAATCAAATGTGTACCTTGAATCACCGGAAGCAAAAGTCTTATTATCCTCTTCGTTATGATAATTAAGAACGTCGTCATAATTAGCAGTAATCGTGTTCTTAATTGATTTTTCTATACGCATATTAGTATCATCAATTTTTCCTAAACCAATTGATATGGAAATAATGATTAATCCAGATATAATTGTTTGCGGAATCCAACGGTCAGAGGTACTATTATAATAAGCTTTATAGCGCCCTACTCCGACAAAAAATGTTAAAATTACTCCAAATATAACAATTACTACAAAATTTAAACTCATCTTATTATTTTTTGAGCTGTCTGATGTAAAGCTTTGCTCGTTATTATTATGGTGATTAACTGCATTATCATAATTAGCACTAATGGTGGTTTTTATGGTCTTATTATTTTTTTGACCAGCATCAAGCTGATAGGCACTCAATCCTAATAGTAAGCAGAGTATTAGTGCTATAATAAGTAAAGGGGCTACACAGATTTTGGGTGCATAACCTCGTAAAAATAGTATGAATGTTACAAAAACTGCAAATCCTGTGCCTATATATGCTCCGATTGTTATATAATCCATCTTATTTTTCTCCTTTTTGCTTCACTCCATCGACGAATACCGCATCTACGCCTGAGCCTTTGAGTACTACCAGCGTTTTAGTGTCTTCATTATATTCGAATGTGTACTTTGAATCATTGGAAACGAAAGTTTTACTGTCCTTATTATTGTGATAATTAGCTACATTATCATAATTAGTATTAATGGTAGTTTTTATTGTATTGTTGATTTTTTCATTAATATCAGACCTCCAGCCAATACCTCCGAATATTAGACAGGCTGCTATTCCTTGAAGAAATAAGACACCTCCATAACCTTTACAATCTTTAAGGTTGTAATCATGATCAAAAAAGATTGCAAGTGCCATAAGAGTTGTAAACCCTAAACCCATAAGTATTCCGATTGTCATTTGATCCATCTTATTTTTCTCCTTTTTGCTTTATTCCGTCAACGAATACTGCGTCTATATTTGAGCCTTTAAGTATTATCAGAGTTTTAGTTCTTTTATCATAATAAAATGTATACTTTGAATCACCCGAAACAAAAGTTTTATTATCTTTATAATTATGATAATCAAGGACATTATCATAATTTGAAGCAATTGTGTTTTCAATTGATTTTTTTCACTTTACTGTTGTTATTATCAATTATTCCTGCGCATGTTGCTAATGAAGTAATGATTATTCCCACAATAATTGTCTGTGGAAGCCAATGTTCAATAGTCAAGTTGTTGTACATGGTGTTAAAAATAAAGCCAAAAAAGATTGTGACTGCTAATACTATTACAATACCGCTTATTACGATTATACTGCTACTTATCATATTGTTTTCTTCCTTTCATACCTGCATTCAAGTTCCCTGCCGCCGGGAGTGAAATGCTTAATTTTTGAGATGTCTTTGTTGATACTGTGCATGAAATATCCATTAATCGCACACATATAATCAATGTCGCCATATCTGTTGCCACGCGGATATTCCAGACAATGTTTGCAGTTGGCGCAGCAAGCTATAGTATTTTTATCCATAAGTGCCTCCCGTCATCCATTTTTTACATCAAAATACACAACACTTTTGCAGTATCGTCTCCATACCAATCCTCAAAGTCGGCAGCGATTTCACTGTTTGCAAGTACTGTTTTATTATATGTATCTTCGTCGGCAAGCTGATATGACACTGCTTCCATGTCGTCATTGACCTCACAAGCATCCACACCTGTGCAATGCTCTAAGTTGAAATCAATCTGATGCGTGCAGTTGAATATGTTTCTGTAATACTCAACGTCTGCATACTGGTCTTTGAACATGTTTTTGACTTCGCCTATTGTCATAATGTTTTCCTCCTGTGCCTGTTTCTACATATATAATATGTACGATTGTCCGTTTGTCCAAAAAAATGAACAATTTTATATTATAAGTATGATAGAAGCTGTGCCATTTTATCGTCTTCTATATAAATATTGCAGCAGGGTAGTGCCTTAATCTGGCTATTTGCTAGTTTTCTGCTTAACGCCATCAATAAATGTTGCGTCAACAACTGATGTGTTAGTGAATACCGTTAGTGTCTTTTGACTCTTGTTATAATCGAAAGTGTACCTTATTCCGCCTGATACAAAGCTCTGCCGATCATCATCATGGTAATTAGTCACATCGTCATAATTGGATGTTATCGTGTTTTTAATTTCTCTGTGGAATTTTTCGTTCTTGTCGGCACCATGTCTAATGCTTACAAACAACATCATTACAAGTACTCCGACTATCAATGTTGGCGGAACCCAATGTTCTAAATCGTCATTTGTATAGTGCACATACATCATCCAGCCCAAAAATAATATTACAATAAATCCTGTTATAAGGCTTATTATCGTGTAAATTCCCATCGTATTTTCTCCTTAATTGTTCTGATCTTTGTTAATCCGGTATCTTAAATCCTAGTTCTTTTGCACGTTCTTTATTTGCTGTTTTTCTGTTTGACACCATCGACGAATATTGCGTTAACAGATGAACCATTTAGTATTATTAATGTCTTTTCCTTATTGTCGTAATCGAAGGTATATTTTACATCACCTGAAACAAAACTTTTATTATCTTTTTCATTATGATAATTGAGTACATTATCATAATTTGTAGTGATTGTATTTTTAATTGATTTTTTTATACGCATATTAGTGTCATCAATTTTTCCGATACAAGTTAATAAAGGAATAATTATCAATCCAGATATAATTGTCTGAGGAATCCAATGGTTACGCATTAAATTATTATAAGATTTATGCCAAATTGTTCCAATCCAAAATGTTAAAATTAATCCGGATATAATACCAATTATTACAAAACTTAAATTCATCATTTTTTTTTGCTCTTTAATCCGGTATTTTAAATCCCAGTTCTTTTGCACGTTCTTTGTATGCCCTTATTGCTTCATAATCTGTATATTCCTCTGCATAAAAAGTGTGAGAGAGGGGGAATGCTACTAAAGAAGCAATATCAGTGATTTCCTTTTTATAATCATCAACCCACTCCTGACTTTCTTTTTTAGCAGCAGTAATTGCTTCTTCTTTTGTTGCAAACAGATTGTCTGGTGACTGGTGGGTAGTACCAATAAAACTGTCCTCCGAGTATGACTTTCCTTTGACTTCTATTATGTAGTCTTCGTTGTCTGAGCGTTTTGCTATCTCGCTTACAAATCCGCATACAATTCTTTCTGTCCAATGCTCCTTGAACCACACTTTTTGATTGATTTTAATGTCATTAATGTTAATCATTATTGCCTCCTTATAAATATCTGTCGTCGGCATGTTCTAGTACAAAATATCCAAATAATGCTGCCATGCCATCAATATTCTTGTTGCTCATATCCACAGTGAGCATTTCCAATATTTCATTGTCAAACTCATCCACAAGCTTGTGTTCGATTGCCCACAGCCTCATTTCTTCAAATTTCTTCTCTGCAAATGTTTTTGACATTGTTCTTTCTCCTTATAATCCCTGATAATTTTGCTTACTTCTTCCATTTCTGCATCAGAAAAAGCTATATGTCTTGCTTCAAACACTTCGCAGTCTACAGGTTCGCAGCATGGAAAGTATGTCCGTCCACATTTCAGACATTCAATTTTAAGACAACCCATGTTACCGTTTGCGAAACTCATGCTGTTGTCTGAAAGTACCTTAATGGAACAATAGGGAAACAGGCCGCTTTTTGGCTGAATTACAGTGTAGTAATGGCTCATTCATAATTTTCTCCTTCCATTATTTTGCTAATCCTATGATGTCATATGTAACATTGCCATTATCCCATTTCGTTGTCCTTAGCAGCGCATCTGTTGTTTCTCCAATCTTATCATGGTACAGCTCATATGATTCTTCGTCTGTCAGATAGTATTGCTTACCATTGTATTCAACGGTAATGCGATAAACTGCGGGATGTGGCATATACATGAATGATTTGCCTGTGTACATTGAAGTCATATATGGACCGCGATAATATTGATCTACGATTTTAACCTGTACAGTTGAATCCTCCGTACTTTCGACTTCTGCCGGTTTTGTGCATCCTATAAGAGAGCATGCCAAAAAGATTGTTAACAGAACGAATACTGCTGTCTTTTTTGTCTTATTCATTGCTTTTCCCTTCCTTTTTCATTGTTTTAACCGCTATTCCCGCTGCACACGCTGCTGACAAAAGACTTAATGCCGGTGCTGCCTGTCCGATTACTGCAAGCGAAAATGGTATTGCGGCAAGGTTTATCATTGAAAATATAAGCAGCAGAAGTGCTGCATGCCATATATTTACTGACGATTTTCTCATATTGTTATCCTTTCTTATACTGTTTTTGCATACCAGTCCAGTGAGATTCGGTTTTTTGCGTCTACATTTTCTTTGACGGTTATGATAACATTACCATCTGCCGGAATATTATTAATGGCTTCAATATGGCGGGCTCTACAGTCAGGCAGATTGTATATTACTGTATTAGGACAGGTTTTACTGACTGAAAGTTCAAGACTATTTCCATATTTTAATGTTTCCTGCATGCGTTCGAGCATAAATTGATAGTGCAGGGATTTCATAAAGTAATCGTCATGTATTGATTGAAAGATATAGTTTATCAGAAACAAAATTATTGCAGATATAAGACTTATTCCAGCAACGGCAATATAATATAGTGAATTTTTGACCACTGCGCCAGCTATAAAAGCAAACATAGCACTGAGAGCTATCCCGGCTATTATTCTAAAGAAAATAGCTAAGTCAAGGTATCTGTCTGATAATTTTTCGTATTTGCAACGAAGCTTTTCTGCCAGCTCTTTATCTGCCTTTGAAAATATTACTTTAATTATCCTCATATCAATCCTCTTATATTCTCATGCTTTTCTTATATAATATGTATAAATTTATATTTGTCCAAAAAAATTAGTATTTTTTCATGAATACTTTTTGTGCGAAATTATTGATATATGATTTTGGGTACTCATTTGAAAATATGTTAGTCTCTTATTACGGAATCCATATTTATAATAAGTGTAGAACACCCTATCCATAGGAGCCGCTGCGCCACATGGGAGTGGAGGTTTATGAAACAGAAGCCTAATTTCTGGGCATTGGTTCCAATGTTGTACGAAAAAACTCATGAAGAGTGACAGAATTCCAAAACAAGGGGACATCTAAAAGAAACCAAAAGAAAAGGCCATTAGAGCTAGAAAGGATAAATTATGAGTAGCATAGAAGAAGTTCGAAAAATTATGGGATTTGGCGACAATTTTCATATGTGCGATGTCAGTGAAGTAGCAGAAGATCATATTCACTTGGAAAGTTGGGACGAAGACGTTCCAAATACTGATTTTGAAGCAGTTGCAGAACGAATTGCTAACGATGGATATGATATATCAGGATTTGAATTGTTAGAGATACCTCATCCGAAAGTATTTTGTTTTGGGAAACAAGACACGGATGAGTATTTTGACGTTGTGAATTTTTATGGGGATGGTTGGCACATTGCGTATATAAAAGATTCTAATAATGTAATAGCCGAATGTATTGAAGAAGCTATTAATAAAAATGAATGGTGATGATTCTTTAGTAACGCTGATATTAATTGTTGTTAACATATACCTTATTTCGTTTGGACAAATTTCGTATTTGGAATATTATATATAAAAAAGAAAATAAGAAAAAGTAAAGAGACTGGAAAGATTGTGAGGAAAACTCTTAATGAATAGAAAGATGATAGAGTGTAATAAATGTCAGGAGTGTCTAAATCAAAAAATATTATTAGATTTTCAAAATAATGCAGATATTATGGTTATTGGACTGTCAGCACGAATTAAAAAATATGAAGATGAGATACCTCTTGATAGCAGAACCCGAAGTGGGAAAATTATAGATGCTTTTGAAAATATTGCTCACAAACATTGTATGTCCGTTTATAGAACTAATTTGGTAAAATGTGCCCCTATTGATTCTGAAAAAAGACTCCGATATCCTAACAATAAAGAAATTAATGCATGTTTTGAAAAACTAACAGATGAAATAAATAATATAGCTCCTAAGCTTATTATATTATTAGGAAATATTGTTAGAGAGTCATTTCAAACTAATTTCAATATCAATATATGTAAACCTAAAGAAAATAGTTTACAAGTCGTGAAATGGAATAATATCAATATAATATCTATTTATCATCCGTCATACATAAAGCGATCAAAGAACAGAGAATTAAAATATTATAGACTATTTGATGAGCTGCTTGATGATATAGATGAAGAGTAATTGTCTGTAATTTCATACGGATAAAAATAAGGTCTTGGAGGTAATAATGTGACAAAAAGTCAAATAGAAAAATTCGCTGCAGGATATTTTTCTTATCCTACAGATTGCGTTGAAGAGGTATTAAAGGTTTCAAATTTTGATACAGAAATGGCAAGAACAATCTTAGAGGACAAAGAAAAAACATTAGCAATTTGGCAAAATGGAACAATTATGGCTGATGGAGTAACGCTTTGTTGTGGATATGATTTTGGCGAAGATGCTTTTAAGAAAGAGCTAAACATTGGATATTGTCCTATTTGTGGAAGAAAAATTGCAATTTTGTTGTAAACATTGAGAAGCAAAAAATAATTAATGGTATTACCGGTGAATTTATCTGTATCGACACAAGTTTCCGGTGTTAAAAACAATAGAATAGCAAACTTCATGGAGGATAAACATATGGAACAAATAACAAGAGTACAAATACAAGAGAGCCTAGATACTTACGTGAAAACTTATATTACAGACGCTGAGTGGCATATCAGCCTTGTTGAAGACTTCATGCATTTGTTAACAGGTAATAGTTTTAATGTAACTGATTTGCAGGATTCGAGATGGATTAGAACTATAATTGATAATAACAAAGATGATGAATATGCAAAAAAAATATTAATGCGAAATATGCCGGAAAGATATATCTCTGGGTTATTTAATGCCGTAATAAGGGAGACAAATCATGGAAGATAAATGTGCTAAAATATACGCATGCAGGCATTATATCTGCATACTATTTTCCGGTGCTAACAACAAAATAGCAAAAAAAAAAGAGGATACACTTTTCGTATCCTTTTTTTTTACAAGAAAATAACCGATGTGGTCTGGTAAATTAATTTTTAAGTGACTGTCTTTTTTTTTAATCTTATATATTTAATACTCCTATTTTTACTAAAAAGAATAGAAACATAAAAACAATCCCAATTGCAATGCATATATAAGCACCCACTGGGCTTCCTTTTTCTAAAATATATTCGTTAGGATTACTATCATTTATATATATTTGATACGTGTTTCCTTTGATATATTTTTGAAGGTTATAATCTGGAATGGATAGAGATGCTTGATTGCAATATTTTTTACCTTTGTAATTGTACTCAAATATTGGATAACATAGAGTTATATTTTTATATACATAGGGTGAATATCCTGCATATGTTCCTTGTATTAAAATATTACAACGTTTAGTGTTTTTAATCACAATAAGGCTTATAAAAATAGGACACATTACAAAAACTATAAGATATAAAACTTCTGATATAATACCCATGTTAATACTCCTTTTATTTACTTTAGTAGACATTTGTTTTTTAAAGGCCTCGATTTCGATCCCTTTACAATCAAACTATTCCTCCCTTATCAGGTTTTCAATTACCATCGCGGCACAGCCGACGGAGTTTTCATCATAGATTTCGCATTCCGCATAAATTATATCAGCAATTCCTTTTGTCAGTTTGTCAATTTCTTCATTGAGTTTTGCGATTTTATTGAGATTTTTGTTAGACCGTCTCTTTGGAACCGCATCTCTTTCAGCAAGTATCTCCTTAATTCTGTCTGCGTCTATATTATAATTGCTGACAGTCTCAAACTCAATCCTTTCTCCCGTTACAGGAGAAAAGGGAATTGGCAGATAGCATATGTGTTCTTCGAGCCCATTGTACTGAAGATTGTCGTCATAATCATAATCGTATATTTCTTCAGTATCAGTTAGTTCAATGCAAAGCTGCGGCCAGATTTTTCCGGTGGTATCATTATAAGCATTAAAGAATACTATTCGTCCGGATAGTTTACTCAGCTTATAACTTTTAAGCATATTTTTAAGGTCGTTTTCGTTTTCGCTGTTATGTAAGCTGAAAAATGCGTGCTGTCCGCAGGTGTATCTGTCTACTTTAATCATTTGCATTCTCGCTTTCTTCATTGACCTTTTTGATAATTTCTTTGATGAGGTATTTGACAATCTCCGCCTGAGTATGCGGTTTATTGGCATATTCCCTGATTTCTTCCGTTAAAAATGCTGGATTTACACTGTTCATGTAGGTTTCAATCATCATCAGGCGTTCGTCTGCTTTGTATGGAACGAACTCTGTTACATTTTGAAATCGTCTGAGCAGCGCCTTATCGAGCAGATCCGCCCTGTTTGTTGCAGCAATTACAATCTGACCGTCTGCAAGGTCATCAAGAGCCTGCATGAGGGAAATAGTGATGCGGGCGATTTCGCCATCTGGCCCGCCGCCACCTTTACGCGCAAGGCCTATACAGTCTATCTCATCAAGCATAAGCACACATTTCATGCCCTTGCAAAAATCGAATACGCGCTGAATATTCTGCGAAGTTTTTCCCATATATGAGTCAATAAGATATGAGAAATTCAGATACACATAAGGCAGTCCCAGTTTGTATGCAGTGTATTTTGCAAATTCTGTCTTTCCGGTGCCGGGTATTCCTGATAGAAGAGTACTGTTTGTATATGGAATTCCATATTCAAGGAGTTTTGTCGTAGTATTTACTGCCTTTATTATTCTGGTAAAGACGTCTGCCTGCTGTCTGCCAAGATAATATCTGTTCTCATTGAAGTCTGAAACATCAATCATCTTAACAAGTCCCTTGATATTCATGGGCACTTCCATAACATTGTCTGAACCGTTTTCAAGCAGCTTCTTGTAGTATTGGACCTTGCCTTCATTTTTCTTTGTGCCGTCCTCAACGCAGCAGCATATTGCATATTGCTTTGCATCCTGTATTCTGTTTTCCGCTATCGCCCTGATGCAGGCAAGCATGTTGTCACTCATTCCCATCTTAAATTTCTCCTTTTACGACTTTTTCATTCACATATGCTGTAAATTCCATGATTCTTCTGTAATCAGGCTCATCCGGCAGAGTAGTGTTTTTCTTTGCATACTCAAGCTTCTTCTCATATTCACTGACTAGCTCAAAGAATTCCGGAAGCGGTTTGTCGTCTGCACCAAGATACTTTCCGTTCCTGATGTCCATAAGCAGGTCATGTTCCTTTTCACGATATGTTACTATTTTCTGTTTCTCAAGAATATCAATGCACATCATATATAGTCTGAGCAGGTGCATTGAGTGCTTTGCTATCTTTTTGTGGGCAGCAGCTTTTTCATTTCGTTTCCCGGCTTTTGCATAGCTTTTCACAGTTGTCTGCAGCTCATTCCATAAGCAGCAATAATCTCTGAGCGGATAGTGGTGCAGATTTATGTCCATGAATATCTCTTTGTCGAAGCCTTTCTGCACAGCAGTATCAATATACAACTTAATAGCATCATCTGGATATGCGGAATATTTTCCGGCAAAGTTTTCTTCCATGGAAGATAATACGTGCAGAATATGCTCCTCAAGATCCGCCTGCGGCATTTTGTTTGTTGTAAGCTGTCTTAATCTGTACATCTGCTGCATGGCATATCCGCCGAATGTGCCGACTGCTTTCTTTGACAGGAACATGTCGGAGTTGTTAATTAATTCCCTGCCAATGTCTGATAAATAAAAATAATGTTCAGGCTTGCATCCAAGCATTTCAATAGTGTTCGGATTGCAGTTTGCAAGCAGGAACATGAATTTATTGAATGAATAAATTACTGTGTCTGTTGCGTCATCAGTAAACTGTTCAAAGTCCTCGCCTATAAGTTCATCCATGTTTGTAAACTGCCTGAAACTTCCACTGGCAAGAATGCCCATTCTGCTGTTAACTGCACATCCTCTTATATCCAAGTCGCTGTTTTCATTGTCTGTTCCATATGCATGGCTTCCACCAGCTGTAAGCAGGATAATATTGCTGCCAAGGTGCTTGTCAGCTTTTAGAAAGCTATATTCGTCTGAATTAAGTTTCGCTTTGATTTCGTTTATCTGCATGATTATTTCGCCTCCAATTTCGTTTGTTTTTCGGACAGATTGGCTTTTACCGTCTTCCCGTCAAGGCTGTAGAATAATCCACATGTTTGCCCAGGAATAACTTTGCTGTATGTTTTACTTAAGCAGTCTACCTGTATAATTCCTTTATCTGTTTTTGCACTAACTTGATATTGCGACATTGAATACCGAATGTTGTTTGCCGATTTCTGGCGCTTTCCCGTAATAGTCAGTTCTGCGCATTTAACATTTGAAGGCTTTACGAACGCGCATAACCTTACAGTTACACGTATAAACGCTGTTACTGTAACAAGCAGCAGGCAGCATGCCATGAGAAAAAACACTACCATTGCCAAGACAATGCCAGTTGAACCATTGTTTTGAATATACTGGTTTATGTTTTTGTGGATATGATTCATGTAGGATATAATCCAAGCAGTAGCAGCGCTGGTTAGAAGCCCTCCTGCAAGATACAGTACACCGCTCCATATACAGTATTGTCTTATTATTTTCTTTCTGTTGTTGGTATTTGCATTTTCATTAAGTATTGCGTTGATAGTATTTTTAAACATAACATTTCCTTATGTATCTATTTTAGTAGATATTTTTATTGTTATACAGCATTATACAAGGTGAAGCATTCCTTTGTTTCTTTGCAATAGAAGATTGCCCTGTCTCCATGCTGTACAGCCTTAAGCTTTTCAAACTGTTCCCTGCTCAGTTCAATTTCTACTGTTTTAGGTGCAACTGCAGGCTCTCTTAAAGCATCGTTCTGGAAAACAATTCCCTGACAGTATGGTTTGCCATCTTCGTATATCATAAACTTTTCATGCGGGACAGATGTGGCGTATGTCCATGGGATGACATTCATTTCGTTGTCATGGACCTTGCACCATCGGGCTTCAATTGCAACAACATCAAAGCTTTCCTTCTCATCGCTGTCAACAAACTTTCCGTCAGCAATATCAAGCTTCAATGTCCCGCCGTCAAAACAATCACCCTCATCATTTATAGCGCCATCAATTTCCATGAGATCATCGCTGGCACCAGAAACAATAATAAAGCCATTCTCTTTGGCAATGGCGAGATCTTCTTTTGTGAACTGTGGCCAGTTATATTCGCGCCCATTAAGCTTTTGGGCGAATTCTTTTAACGTCATGATTTTTTCTCCTTATTTTTAAAATTATCAAGTTTGATCCTTACAGCTTTGCTTATCATTTCATCTGCGAATTCCTCAAGCAATGCATATTTCTTATCAATCAGTTTTTCATGATGTTCCCTGACTGTTTCATCAGCATCAGATCCTGAGCAATAGCTTTCGTAATCAATGATAGGTCTACTTTAGTAGACATTTTTTTTGTAATGCTATTCTTTATATTCCATACTTCTAATCATAATACTGCGCACTTGCGCAGTGCTTCATAATTGACTATATATATAATATTTACAAATGTTTTTTTGTCCAATAAAAACATGATGAATTTATAAAAAACAGCAGGAGATTGCTCCTGCCGATTTTTCCTTCTTATGCACTTTCTGCCTGCCAGACATAGCTGACACGTCCGCGTTTGTCTACAGTTTCCTTGAGTTTTAAAACAATATTGTCTGCATCCGGGATTTCGTTGGCAACTGATGATATGTGTCTTCGATATTCGTAATCCGGATTACAGACATCATAGAATAATTCATCGCACAAAATATCCATTCCAAAGCGTATTTTATTGCTATTTTCTCTAAGTTCTTCCATATTACGCTTTACGTTGAAGCAGTCAGTTCTGTATACGGTGAATGTTTTATTTTTCTTATTATACACTGCTGATAATGCAACTAATATTATGGACAGAGCAGCGGCGCCAAATACTATTATTGAACCTATGAAAGTATCATTTGTGGCAGCAAATAAGATGAACATTATGATAAACCCACTGACTATTGTTATAAGGGATAATAACTCTAATATAGTGATTTTGAGCTGATACTTTTCTGTCAGCTTATCATATTGTTCATATGCTTTTGTAACCAATTCGTAATCTGTGTTAGTAAGTATAACTTTGACATTCTTCATTCTAAAGTCCCTCCATGAAATCCTTTGCAAAAAATGCAAAGCTGATAATAAATGTAAGTACTGACAACGTACCGAATATGTATATATGCCGGACTTTTTGGTCATAAATCGCCCGCAGCAGCAGAGCGAACAGCATAGGAATTACTATGAAGAACAATGCTGCACTGATATATAAATATATGTGCATAATATTACTCCTGACTATAATTAGTCTCTGTTTCAATAAGTGTATCTGTGCTGTCAGATGAGTCTGTTGCAGGCTCAGCTGGTTTTAAACTTTCCACGTCTTCATTGCTGACAGGAAATACAATGTCGCCAGTATCATAATCTACTTTATATACAACTCTTGCTGTATCGTCCCTGTCCATGATATATATTATCCTTTTACCATCTTCTTTCTTGAGACAGTAGTAATAGGTTAATCCGCCTGATTCAAATGACAGATTTCTGTCGTATTCAGAAATCTTTTTTCCAACGTTTTTTGCGTCCGGATACATTGATTTGATGGTCTGATTTACAATCTTTTGCTCATGCTGCATAATAACAAGATGAGTTATTGCAAGACATGCAATTACTGCTATAATAACAGGAACCAGCAATATCGGATTGAATTTCTTTGATTTGTTTTTCATTTTTCTTTTTCCTTTCTTATTCTGTATTATTCTACAGGTTCTCCTGTTACAGCATCTTTTTTGTTAAGTTTCTGTGACACAGGAACGCCTAATGTACTCATGACTGATTTTGTATAATACTTGTCACTGCCGGTTTTTTTAATTGATATATCATATACAACGCTGATTTTCTCACCATATGTACCAACCTGTATGATATTGTTTTCTGTCAGTCTTTCATATGATGAAGACAAACTTCCATATGAACCAAACGCATGTCCCCATAATTCATAGAACTGACTTGTGTAACCCTCAATTGCGAACACATTGTAGTATTCAGTGTCATTTGAAATAGCAAAGCCATCCTGAGTCTGTCCGTGGAATGTATCATCCATGCTGTCCTGATTAATACCATTAACCTGAGGTGATGTTGACAACAACGATATGTCAGCATGAACATGGTCAATTACCACATCGTATCCATCAGGAAGCCCCTGTGTATGTACTTTCATACTTATCTGTTTTGGATCCGTTACGCGCCAGTTGTTGAGGTCATATCCGTTGGTGCCGTACTCACAAACCAGCTTGAAGTCTTCATCAGGAATGTCTAATGTTTGTGATAATGACGGTGTTCCCATATCATTTGTTTCCATAACCTGTACCTCTGTATCGACTGGAACATATTCATCCTCGATTGTACATCCTGTAAACATAGCAGCAGTAGCTAATACAGTAACTAATAGTGTGATTTTCTTTTTCTTCATTATTATTTTTCTCCTTTTGTTTTTTGCTATTCTTCCTGATCAATTTTTTCTAACTGCATGGCAGCTAATCTGTAAAAATCTCTGAATGTTATATTGTCATCATAATCAGGCAAAAATATTGCTGTTTTTCTATTCTTAATAGTTTTATCATCTAAGCCAAGAGTATCATCCGCAAAAATATTATCAAGAAATGGAACGGCTAAACATATTTTCACACTGAGCGATATCGCAGTGCCCTGTATGCGGTTCGCAGGACAAAGGTCTTTTAGCCTGCAATATGCTTTTGTAAAAGCTTCATCGCCATTTCTATTCAAAGTATCAAAGCATTGGAATCCATTAATTTTGATCTCTTTGTACGGCAGATTTATCACATCTGCAAAGGTCAGTTTTTCTGGTGAATGGATTCTTCTGAGGTATAAAATCATGCATATAAACATTTGTCTTTCCGCCATGCCGCCAATACCTTTGATGTCTTTAAATATACAGTCTGCCATTTCATAGACATCTTGATCAGAATGAACATACTTAAACGGATTATAGTGACATGAAATATCTTTGTGCCAAAAATCTAGTATTTTTATTTCATATCCATATTCTCTGACAATATCAATACTATTTTTCATAGCTGTTTCAGAATCTGCAACAACAACGAATGACTTTAACCGGGTATCTATTTCAGCAGGTGTTTTTATAATTTTCAATTTCATTCCTCCAGATTTATGTATATCATGTTATCCATCACAAACCAGTTTTTGATGGATTCATGGCCATAATTGATAATTGCCTGTTGTGGATTTTCGCATATAAACTCATCGCCTGTGTATGGACTGGAGGTAATGTGTATTTCTGTCCGGCTTTGTAGGCTTTTAAGCAGTTCTCTGACTTTCATTGTCTTTCTCCTTTTCTTCAAGATTGCATTTGGCTAATTTAGCTTTTTCTTCAAGATTTTAAGGTCTCATAATAAAATATGATACTTTTATCTGTCTCTTTAATTAGCCCGTATTTAACTGCCAGTCTGTAGCGGAAATCTTTTTGCAGATTAGGCATCATGACATCTTTTAGTCTCTGTCTGAACTGTTCAATGGTAAATGTAGACTTGTAGAAATTACACTGTCTGCACGCGGGCAGGAGATTGCTCTCATCATACATTTCTTTTTCCGACATTGTCTGCGCAATATCGTTGTTGCGATAAACACTTTCAACATGGTCTATCTGCATATCTTTGTATTCCAGTTCGCATCCGCAGTAAGCACATCTGTGACTGTATTTTTCATACAGCTTTTTGCGCGTTGCCGTGGGAATTGATTTATGTCTACTCATGATTTCTCCTTTAAAAGAATGTTTTTGCAACAAATATTAATGCAGCAACAGTAATAGTAGTGGTAACAATGGTACTTATACCAATGAAATAGCCATAGCTGTTTTTTAATGCACTTTTCTTATTGGACTCGGCGTTTGTCGCTATAAGACTTGCTGCAACGGGAAAATTGACAGCAAGCAGAGCAACAATGAATGCAAATATGATTATTCTCATGATGCTTTCTCCTCAATTCCGCACAGCATTTCTCCAAGTGCAGGTGCATCTTCGATAGCGCATAATGCGTTAGCTTTCATGCCCTCAGTGCCGTCTTTCTTCATGAATCTTGTAACCAGATATACCTTTTCAGGCTTGTCTTCGCCGTCAACGGTGTAATATCCAAGTTCTACGGATGTGCCGTTTAACATGCCAAGCTCTTTAATTTTGTTGTAGATGAATTCTTTGTTCTTAAACATAATTATTTTTCTTCCTTTCCTTGAAGCTCATTCCATACATATCTGAGACAGTTGATGAATGCCTCGCTTTCATATACATTGGTACCGTCTTTATTCATCTTATGGACCTCGTAGCAGCTTGGTCCGCAGATGATGAAATACTTGTCATCAAATACCCATGTGTCGTTGAATAGGTTAAGTTCCATAGTGTCTCCCCTTATAATTCAATGCCAAATTCGTCTTTAAGAACATCCGCAAACGATGGTTCCTGTTTACAGTATTCCTTGAGAAATTCACGATTTGTGCATGGTGCCATTTTTTGATGGGCAGCTTCCCTTGTGTCATTATTCATGAGAGCGACAATTGCTGACATTGTATTGTCTGTGATTACTTTACTCATATTCACTTATCCTTTCCCTGTAACTTTGTTTCTGTATATATAATATTCACAAAGGCGATTTTGTCCTAAAAGTTTCATAATTTTTTTGAAATCCATATTAATAGGAAGAAAAAGGAAAGGAAGTGAATAGTAGTGGCGTATAAATATTATAAACTCTCATGCGGCAAACTGGCTGAGTCGGCTTCAATTATTACGGGCAGATCTATTTTAGGTATATCTGCTGCAAACCCCAAATCATTTGTGGTCAGGGCATCTTCTATGCCAGATTTTACGGAAGTAAATCTTGTATTCAGACAACAGGTAAAGCTGTTAAATTGTGACAGAATTTATGGGATAAAGATGCTTCGTGACAGTCAGGTGAATGAAAACTTCAGCAAAGATGAAATAGAAAAAATGCCTGTTTACGATGAATTTTATACCGAATATTTTGGACAGAATTGAAAACAGGGATATTATATATGTAAAAAGAAAGATTGGAGAATATTAGGATGAAGAAACAGATTAACGACACTCATAATTATCCGAAATGCCATGGTTGTCCATACTATTTTGGTGAGATAGACAGCTGCATGTTTGGCGAGGATGATGTGCCGGATAATTTGGAGAAGAAGTGTCACAACAAAACAGAAAAAGATATAGAAATAGGAGGATAAGATATGTCTATAAAAGTAGCTAATCTGACTGGTTATATTACAGATTGTGATGGTGGTGAGGGATTTGCCGCTGACAGTGAGCGTATGAGAAATATATCTTTTGATACAAAGATCTTTGGTAAAAATAAGAAAGTAACAATGCAGCCGGGACTCTATGTATTAAGAGGCGCCCCAGCAGCAGGAAAAACCGCATTTATGCTTCAGATGTGCAATGATTTTGCGAGGAATGTTGGGAAACACATTGCTTATTATACATTCAAAGAATCAATGCGTGAACTGATGACAAGATCGTTAGCATGCGCACCGGCGGTAAATCAGTCGAACAAGCAGAAATTCAGGAAGATTTCAGACTGTGAATATTTTATTGGAGGTTCTATTCAGTCAGTATTCTGCGATTATGGCTACCGCATTTATTTTGCGGAATGCAGTGCAAACCTGAGAGTTCATGAACTTGAAGCGAGCATAGAAAATAATGACATTGGAAATGTTATATTCATTGATGCCCTACAGGATTTAGCGTTAACAGACTCTTTTGCTGATATGCTCAAACAGCTTAAGATTTTCCAGAAAGAGCATAATCTGGTTGTAATTGCTTCGTTTTCGGATGCATACGCAGATAATGCTGACAAAAGAGCTATTATGAATTATGCAGATGTTGTATGGGATTTGGAAGCAGATGAAGTGAATGATGATGACGGCAATAAAACTAACATTCGTCTAACTTGGACCAAGAATAGATTTGACTTTGTATCTGACGCTGTTTACTCATATTATCCTGAGTATAATATATTTTTATAATATGGAGGTATGTCATGAACTATAAGTATGGCAAATGGCTTCAAAGAGAGATGGTACAGTTCCCTCATCAGCTTGACGTTGATCCGGAGGGGATGGTTGTGCTTCAGTGCGCTTTGGAAATCTCAGCAGAACACTCTGACAGCTATATTTCGTTTGAGGATTTTTCAGTAACAACTGCTGACAATAATGTACAGAGCTATGCAGAATTCATCAAGAAAACTCTTGATGAGGAGTGTAGAAAGAATTTTGCAGGAGTTATGACAGAAGTTATAACTCGAAACATCAAAGGTGCTGACAAGGATCCGGAAGAAAATACACTGGTATTCAATGCTCAGAGCGGAATTAATTTCGATACGGGTTCATTTGTGGACTTTTCATTTGGTGTTCCTGTCTGGGGCGATATTGATGTATTAAACAGTATCATTGCTTTCGACGTTAATTACAGGATTGGCAACAAGCACGTCTGTTTACATATACCTGTTCAGATTGAGCTTACAGAAGAACGTTCTGTTACAGTATTATCGCTTAAATATAATCCTGTAAACAATCTTGGTGGATGCGCGGCATATACCACAAAGGATGTCCCTGCTGTTAGCATTATCTCTGACTATGAGGAATACAAACAGGTCGAGGCTGATACTCTTAATTATGATTACAAAAAGCGGGCTGAAAGAGATTTTAACATGAGTTTTGGCATGAAATTCAAGAAGAAAAAGCGCCCGGAGCGAATGAAACCATTGTTTACAAGAAACTTCAGCATAAAGACTGCCGGAATTGATAAGGTGTTTTTTCTCAATGTGCCGGAAGAATATGGCTACAGACTGCCGCTGTACGGAGTGCTTGATGAGGAGCTGTCAATTGTGTAATGACATTTCATCTTTTGCGTAAAAACTCCACCTTTATAGTATTCATACAAACAAAATAAAGGAGGAAACACTATGAAATCTCAAGGAAAAATCATACGCACAATAATTGCAGGAAGCAGGGAATTTACAATAAAGCTGGCAAAGCCCCTCTGCTTTAGCTGAGGGGTATCAGCCAGCTAAATAGCAAAACCTAAGTTTTGCAGAAAGGAGATTGTATGAAATTATTATCAAGTTATGCAATAGAAATTAAACATATTAATAAACTGTTTCGACAGACAGTAAAGATTTATAATGACGCAATCTCTTTTTGTATAAAAGTTTTTGAAGAAAACTGGGACGTATTAGAAACACTAGAAGTAGGTAACAAAGAAAGGAAAACCTATGCAGATTCTCTGATACATTCAACCAAGTCTAATATTGCAGTATATCCAGAGTTTGATATTAGGTTTTATAAGATGCCATCATATCTGAGATTTGCAGTAATCAATGCAGCATTGGGGTATCTTAGTTCTTATCATAGTAATCTTGATAATTGGGAATTTGCTAATACTGATAATAAAGCTCCGACATTGCAGACACATCTCAATAAATTGCCTACTTTTTATAAGGGAAATATGTATCTTGATGATTGTGAAGGTGATGCAGTAAGACTTAAATTATTTGTTAATAATGATTGGAATTGGGTAGAGGTGTCGTTAAAGCATACTGATGTTGTAAGTATTCAGAAGCATATGCAAACTGCTAAAATGTCAGTCCCAACTTTAGAAAAGAGAAATAAAAAATGGTTTCTAAGATTTGCTTTTGAAGAAAAAGTAGACCTTAATAATACAAAATTAGAGGAACAACGTATATTAGCTGTTGATTTAGGTATTAATACAGATGCTACTTGTTCAGTTATGGATGTAGATGGTGCTATCCTTGCAAGAGAATTTATCAATTTTGCAAGTGACAAAGACCAATTATATCATACACTTAACAAGATTAAAAAAGTTCAACAGAAATATGGTTCTAATAATACAACAAAATTATGGAGGTATGCAAAATTTCATAATGAAGAACTTGCTAGAAAGATTGCAAATGCAATTACTGATACTGCTATCAAATATGACTGTGATGTTATTGTATTTGAATATCTTAATATTAAGGGCAAGAAGAAAGGTTCTAAAAAGCAGAAGTTACAGATGTGGAAGAAAAATACTATTCAGAAAATAACAGAGCATAAAGCTCATAAGAATGGTATCAGGATATCACATATCTGTGCTTGGGGTACTTCTAAACTTGCTTTTGATGGTTCAGGTAAAGTTCTTCGTGGTAAAGATGCCGATTTGGGAACTTATGAACTTTGTAAATTATCTAATGGTAAAATTTATAACTGTGATTTATCTGCATCATATAATATAGGTGCAAGGTATTTCATACGAGAAATACAAAAAACCATGTCTGTGAGGATATGGTCTGATATTGTGGCAAAAGTCCCAGAGTGTCAGAAAAGAACACAATGTACATACGCTACTTTATTAGAGATAAACAAAGTAGCATAGTAAGGATTCATTCATCTGTATAATAACTTTGATGTGGTAAGTAGTTTCGCAAGAGACTATAGGCTAAGTCTTAGCTGAATATGCAGATGAACACGTTGTCATAGGTAAGACAGACAACAGAATCCCCTGAGCTTTAGCTCTGGGGAGTGTTCAATGATCAGTACAGGCTTAACAAAGTCTGTAACTGGATATTTGCTTACAAGAAAATTGCATACAGTGATGTGGAAATAATAAGCGGTACATGCAGGGGTGCTGATATAATGGGCGAGAACTTTGCAAAGACTTACAATATTCCTGTAAAGAGATTTCCTGCTGACTGGAAATTGTATGGCAGAAATGCAGGAAATGTCCGCAACAGGCAAATGGCTGAGTATGCATCTTCAAGTTCTTCAAACAATGGCGTGCTGATTGCTTTTGCTAACAGCAGATGCAAGGGTACTATGAACATGATAAACCTTGGCATTGATTACAGGCTGGATGTGTTTGTTGTTTGGTACGAAGAACAGCGTATTGAAAGATATGATTATGAAACAAGCCAGTTTGTAAAAATTATTTAGCAGGGACTTTTGTCTCTGCTATTTTTGTGCAGAAAATCCATATTCATTGCAATTTATTAATCAATGTACATGTAGTAAAGGAGGAATTATTATGTACGAATTTTTAGATAAGATTGATTTTAGCAGTGATGTAATTTCACTTCCGGAAAATGCTGGCACAAAAACTCAGGCACAGAAACTCATGAAACGAGTATTAAAAGCTATTCGTGATGATGAGGAAGCTGACTATGCAGACATTGAGCTTAGTCGCAAAGAAGTCAATGGTGAGGATGGTACTACTGTCGATGGAACTATTGATATGTTTATTTCTATCTACCAGAATCCTTCCTACAAACTCGAGGCTTCTGTTGAAGTTAATCAACTTGAGTTTGGGAGCGATAAATTGGAAGAAGAAACATTTTCTTATCCGTCAAAAGAGTTTGATACATTTGTCTGCAAAATGGTAGACAGATATTTCAACCCGCTGCCAAAGGAAACAAAGGAGTAAACAAATTGAGATCATATTAATGTGGTCTCTTTTTTTATATTTCTTTTTGGACAAAATGAAGATTTTTCATATTATACATATAAAAGACTAAATAGGAGGAAACCATCCATGGTAATACTAAACACATCATATGAGAAGGGCAAAGCTCGCATCGAGCTTAATTCAGAGGAGCTCGCATTAATTGCACTTGCGCTTAAGTCACAGGAAGCTGGTAAGCAGCAGAGTGCATTAAGTAACAATTTTCTTATGGTATCAGCCCTTGTAGAGACAGGACGCATATCAAATATTGGTGACAGCAATGCAATTGTCAACAACAGTGTAATTGTGAAAAAGGCTACACCGCCATCATTGGAAACTGTTGTAAAAGACTTATCAGCAGATAAAAACGTTAAAGAGACTTCAGACCCGGCAGTTCCGATTATGTGCGAACCAGATCCTGAGCCATTCTTTAAGAAAAACAAAAAGGAGACTATCTAATGAAATATTATTTGTTTGAAACTGCTCCATGGGAAACATTTTACAGTGCAGCAGCAGAAACAACAGAAACAATTGTTAACGAATTTGTGTCAGCATATGCGGATTACACAAAAGCAGAGAAATTCGATAAAACAAAGCATCAGCCAGCAAAACACATGTCAGGTGTTAAAAATGATGAGAATATTTATATTCTGTACCGAATAACTGGTGAACCTGAACTGTGGCAGATTGGCAGCAAGGTGTCTGACATCACGGGATATATTATACCAGGACTTTTTCATGTCAGAAAAATCGGCGCGTTCGTATCAGACGATGTCGAGACAAAAAGTGAGGTGGCGCAGGCATGAATATAGAAACAATATTCCATGATTATAAAGAACTGAATATTCTTGCTAAGGAAAGTAGCGAGCATCCTCATATAGGCAAGACTAATCTTCAGAAAGATTTGGAAACAGTACAGGTTCTTGACGACAATGTTGCTGATATTACAGCAATCACACATGATCTTGGACTATACAGTGCTACAGAAGAAAAGATCACAATTACATATGTAAAGGGCGGAAAAGAACATACACATGATTTCTTTGTCGACGCCAAACATCTGCACATATACAAAGACAAAGATTTCTTGATAGAGGGAAAACTGTCAGAGGATAAGAAAGACTACGTATTTACGGTCTACATTCCTGAATGGTCAGAAAATGGACTTCCTGACGAAGATTAACTATAGGGGCTGCTTTTTGGCAGCTCTTATTTTTGCACAAAAATCCATATTTATAATGTCATATTTATCAAAAAAAATAAAGGAGGAACAATATTATGACATTTTACTCTATTAAATTATGGCCAAATAAGATTGCCAGAGATATAGGCGAGGCGATTTGTATATCACCAATGTGTTCTGCCACAGACCTTGATGCTGTCAAAACTGAGGTAGCACAGTACGATATAGATGCAACCGGATGCATCGAAATCGTTGATAAGTCAACAGAGGAGCCATTACTACATTATGAGGGCGGTACATGGTCAGAAGTAACTTTGTAAACAATAAAAGAGCGGAAGATATTATATTTTCTGCTCTTTTCTTTTGGACAAAATTATGTTTGTGAATATTATATAAGAAAAAAATAAAAGGAGAACAGCCGTGAACCCTGAAATTAAAATGTCTGTTTCAGAAGCAGATGCTAAACAAATCGAAGAGATTAAAGAATACAATTCTAAAGTACGTCGTTGGTGCCGTAAAATCCAAATATGCGCCGGGCTGCTGACATTTTTGTTTATAATACTGGCACTTGGATTACCTGGCTATTTTGCCCTGCATGATAATGCATCCTGTATAGTGTTGTCATTTGGTATATTTCTTGGTCTGGCGGTAATTTCTCAGGCAATATGGCGTATTGCAGATACACTTTTGGCTAATTATATAGAAAAAAGTCTGTTTATCGACGAAGATGAAGAATGTATCAGACTGATTCTTTTGGGTAAAGATATATCACCTTTACTATCACCTTTACTGGATGGCAATTATGGCATATGTTGTCAAATACCGGATACTGACACTGACCGCATAGAAAATATATATCTTGATGTTGTTAACGAAATACCTGATTCAGAAAAGATTGTATTAAAATTTATTGCGCAGAATAAAAAGGTTTATGGCTGGTATGCCGAGAAAGGAGAGTAATTATGCGACTAAAATTTAGACAAGATGACATTGACGTAATCATTGCTGTGACAAATGTACATTATTGTAAACATGCTGATGATGAGTGGAATGATAAAGAGGGACTGTCTGTTCTGCAGCAGGATATGCCACAGAATATAGGCATGATGTTCGTTGGCATCAGCAGAATGGACTGCAATGATATTGTTGATGAACTGCTTAGATATGGATATGCTGACATAAGCGATTATGATTATACGGATATTCTTTTGATACAGGACTAATTTTTTTTGGACAGATTTCAAAAACGGAATACTATATATATGTAAACAAAAAATCCATTATTTAAAAGGAGAAAATGCACATGGACAACTTAATATTTGTAGCAGCCGCTATTGCGGTTATTGCGGTAATCATTATCCTTGTTCTTATTACAGGATATGTGAAAGCACCAACGGACACAGCGGTGATCATCAGTGGACTTAAAAAGGAACCGAAATATGTAATCGGACGGTCTTCAATCAAGATTCCGTTCTTGCAGCGAACTGATAAGCTTACTTTGAAGATGATTTCAGTGGATGTAAAAACTGAGGAGTCAGTTCCAACCAATGATTACATTAATGTCAATATTGATTCGGCTGTAAAAGTCAAGGTCAGCATGGATCCAGAGAAGATGAAACTTGCCGCAAGCAATTTCCTTAACAAGAATGAAGATTACATTAGAAATTCTGTTGTGGATGTATTGCAGGGAAATGTCCGAGAGATTATCGGTCAGATGAAACTTGAGGAAATTGTACAGGACCGTAAGAAGTTTGCTGATAAGGTTCAGGAGAATGCGGCTCCAGATATGGCTAAGATGGGCTTAGATATTGTGTCATTTAATGTACAGAATGTTACTGATAAGGCCGAGGTCATTGAGAATTTAGGTATTGATAGAATTGTAAGTATTTCTAAATCAGCACAGATTTCAAAGGCTGAAAGCTTAAGAGATATTGCTGTTGCAAAGGCATCCGCAGACAAACAGGCCAATGACGCAAGAGTAGAAGCTGAAACAGCTATTGCAGAACAGAATAATGCATTAGAGATTAAGAAGCAAGAGTTAAAGAAACAGTCTGATATTAAGAAGGCTGAAGCTGATGCAGCTTATGAGATTCAGGAACAGGAACAGAGAAAGACTATCGAGATTGCAACTGCTGATGCTAATATTGCTAAGCAGGAGAAAGAGGCTGAAATCAAAGAGAAAGAGATTGCAGTCCGTGAAAAGTCGCTTGATGCTGAGATTAAGAAACAGGCGGATGCTGAGAAATACGCCCGCATGCAGAAAGCTGATGCTGATAAGTATGAGCAGGAAAAGAGAGCAGAGGCGGAGAAGTTCGCAAAGCTTCAGGCCGCTGAGGCAACAAGGGCTCAGTATGAAGCAGAAGCGGAAGGTATCAGAGCAAAAGGTCTTGCAGAAGCGGAGGCTATGGAAAAGAAAGCTGATGCTATGGCTAAATACGGCAAGGCAGCAATGACCGAGATGATTATCAAAGTTCTTCCGCAGATGGCAGAAGCTATCGCTAAGCCGCTCGAAAGCATTGACAAGGTTTCTATTATCGGTGGTGCAGGAGACAGTGGAATGTCTGCTATAAGCGACAATGTTCCGCAGGTACTTGCTAAAACTATCGAGTCTGTAAAAGAAACAACCGGATTTGACCTTACTGAGGTCATGAAAGCTAATACATATGATGCTAAGGTTAATAACAATATTAACGTGGCAACAGACTTTGGTAAGAAACTTGCTGAAGCAGCAAAGGAAACTGTAGATGAAATGAAGACGACTCCGATGGCAAAACCGCCAAAAAGACGAGTTGATATGACTCCAAAAGATAAGCAGTAGCTGCGATAGAGAGGATGTGTAAAACGTCCTCTCTTTTTTTTGGACAAAATTTAAAAGCGGAATACTATATATATGTAAACAAAAAAATCCATTATTTAAAAGGATAAAAATTTATGAAAGTAATTTTAATTGACAACCTCAACAGAGAATACATTGAAGACAATCTGTTAAAAGACAATCTCTCAGAATCAGAAGCCAGAAAGATGGCTGACGATTACAACAAATCGCACGGTCCATGCTGGGACTGGTTTGCAAAAGTCGTGCCGGATGACTATCGTCTGTCACGAGGCATAGCGGATCTGGTATAGGAGTAAAGCACATGGACACCAAATACAAATCAAAAAATTTTCAAATAGCAATCAACCCTTTGCCGAATACAAGCTGGAAAACGAATGATCAAAAAACACATATAGGAGGAATTATCATGGATTTTGACTTTAACTTTAATAAAAATTACGAAACACGTGAACAAATCATCTTCGGTGAAGAATATGACAAGAAAAAATATCCCGGCGGATGCAGGAATTTTGAAAACATGTCTGTAGAAACTTTGCAGCGTCTTGTGGACGAAAAGTTTGCAGATCCTGAAGACCAGCAAAATTGCGCACCTACAATCGAGGAATTGCTCGAATACGGTAAAGCTCACAAGAATACTGTCTTTGGCGGATATGCTATATCTGTTGATCGTGACGATTATCGTATCAGTATTGATACCATCAATCAGACTTTTGGCAGCAGAGAAGACCTCGCCGCATTCTCAGATTCTTTTTGCGAAGCGGATGAGTTTTCAGTAACAACAAAATCAGGATACGCTTGGTGGGACTAAAACACGTAAAAGAGGAATTATCACATGGCTAACACATCAAACATCACACCTGAAGAAATCACTGCGAGAAAGAAAGTATAGCGGATCTGGTATAGGAGTAAAGCACATGGACAACTTAGGATTTAAGTTAGAAAGGAAAAGAGATAAAAAATGAAGAATCATTTTGAAAAGAAAAAGCTTTTGATTGAATTTGTAAATAAAAGCGGAGTTTCGTTTGGTACTGAGAATGAAGTTATTTCCGCATTGAGTAAACAGTGTGAGGATAATCAAGAATATAAAGAACTATTATCTGACATAGAGAATGACATTGATGAATATAGAACTACGTTTCGGCAACTAAATATTTTATAAATTAAGATTTGAAAGAAGAGTATCCGAATTTAGAGAGGTAAAAAGATGACAAATTTGTTAATCGGACTCGCATATATAGCTCTATCATTCATATTTTTAAGAGGAATTTATTTTCTGTTTGTAGGTTATGGATATAAAACAATAGAATATGTAGGAAGAGGATGGAGTTATATAGGAAATATACTCGCACTATTGTTGTTTGTTTTGTTGATAACGGAGAAAATTTCAGTAGAAAAAACTCTTTTACTGTCTGTGATTGCTCTTATCATTATAGTTTTGATTAAGGTTATTCTTAGTATATTATTTTTCAACGAAGAGTAAATGGTAATTGTATAAACTGAAAATTAAGATTTAGAAAGGTAAAAATTATGACAAAAAGAACTGAAAAAATGAATATCGAATTGGCAGAAAACTATGCCGATGAATTAAAAACACTTGCATCTTCGCTATGTGAAGATATAAAAAATTCCAAATCCATAACTGACGCTTGGGATAAGATTGACCGTTTTTACAAAAATGCCGAGTCTATGAGAAACAAACAGAAATGTATTGGTAGCAAGTCTTTTAGTGTCCTTGCAGATGATGTAGACGGACATACAAAATACTTGCAGGGCATCAACTTGCCAATTATGGTAAATACAATCTTTAAAGGAGAAAACCATTGTATTCCGAGCAATGTTTCTGAAATGCATGTTGGAAACGTGAACGGAGTTCAAACATTATTAATTACACCAGAAATCATTTCGTTACCAAATGAAACTGAGATTTAGAGGAACATTACTATGAAAAAAAATATTATATTTTGTGAAGTGACTTGCAGCCATTGCGGTTGCTTGGCGGGTCACAGTGGATACTATTCACCTGAAAGAATTAAAGCACTCAAAGCAGAAACACAAAACTGGATAGACGACAAAGAACATGGCATTTTGTGTCCAGAATGCCAAAAAGAATTAGGTCGGTAAATTATAATTGAACAAAATCGCTGCGCGATGGCCTGCCAAGGCTGTGACGCAGTTTTTCTTTTCCTAAATAAAAAGCAGTGGAAACCAAGTCCTAATAGTAGTATTGTTAAGTCACCACAACCAACAATCAAACAGGATCGACATTACCACTGCCTATGAAAAGATTAACACCTAACCGTTCTTTTAGCAAGCGGTTTTATTATTCCAATGCACCTCCATGTAAGCAGTGATACCCGAAATTACTGACTTTACATGGAGGAATTATTATGTACGAAAAATATTTACTACAGCTTGAGGAAGCTGGAAAAATCCGTAACCTTAAAGAGCGTTCCATTAACTGCTACAAAAACTATGTTTCTTATTTCCTTAATTACATGGAAAAGCACCCGGAAGAGCTTACCTGTCAGGATGTCAGGGACTTTCTTCTTGCCAAGAAGGACAATGGTCTGAAAGCGACCACCCTCAACCTTTATAATTCAGCCATCCGTTTTTTCTATCGGAATGTACTTCACGTTCTGTGGGATGATATCACTGTTCCACGCATGATAATAGAGCACAAACTCCCAACCGTACTTTCTACTGATGAAATTGACCGGCTTCTTGATGCTACGGATGACCTGAAATATAAAGCCATGTTCGCCACAATGTATTCTTCCGGAATGCGTGTCTCGGAAGTGATTCATCTTCATTATGATGATATTTCCCGCACAAACATGCAGATTCATGTCCGGGATACCAAGAACCGGATGGACCGTTATACCATTCTGTCTGAAAGAAACCTTGCACTTCTTACGGAATACTGGTTCCGGAAAGGCAGACCAAAGGGCATTCTGTTTCCGAATCAGTTTACAGGGCAGTATCTTACCGTAAGTACACTGGAACAGGTTATCCGACGTTCTGCATCGGCTGCTGGGTTATCCGGTGTTACTCCTCACTGCCTCCGTCACAGTTTTGCCACCCACCTTATGGAGCAGGGAGTGGAACAGCGGAATATTCAGGCATTGCTTGGACACCGCGATCCGAAATCCACAGAAGTTTATCTTCATGTCAGCAACAAATCCATTATGGGCATCCGCAGTCCTTTTGACAGAAAGGATGGTACAGCCAATGGATAAGCCCACAGTACAGGATATTTTTCATCGTTTTTATCCGGCATATCTTGATCAATATTCACCTTCCCCTGTACAGGCAAAGGTTGCACATAACATCATGAACTGCAAGACCGGTGCCTATGGTGCAAATGTATGTGTATGTGAGGATTGTGGCTTCGTACAGATTCATTACAATTCCTGCCGTAACCGTTGCTGCCCAATGTGTCAGGCTGTTCCGAAAGAAATGTGGATGGATGCACGCAGAGAGGATGTCCTTGATGCTCCTTATTTCCATCTGGTTTTTACGGTTCCTGATATTTTAAACCCTGTCATTTACAGCAACCAGAGACTTCTTTATGATGCCTTATACCATGCAGCTTCTTCCACAATCAGCGAACTGACTGCCGACCCAAAACATCTCGGCGCAAAGGTGGGATACATCTGCATTTTACATACATGGGGTTCTGAAATGAACTTTCATCCCCACATTCATACCATCCTGCTGGGGGGAGGACTGGCTTCCAACAACCAGTGGAAGGACAATGGTGAAAATTTCTTTCTTCCCATCCGGGTCATCTCCAAAATGTTCCGCGGAAAATATCTGGAGGAACTAAAGAGGCTGTGGGAAGAGGATAAGCTGGTATTTCATGGTACTGCAGAAAAATTTCGCAACCATTATACGTTCAAGGAGCTTTTAGATTCCTGTTATGGTATGGACTGGATTCCTCATTGTAAAAAGACATTCAATGGTGCTCAAACAGTAATTAAATACCTTGGTAAGTATACTCATCGCATTGCCGTCAGCAATCACCGCATCGTCCGTATGGATGATGATACCGTTACATTCTTAGTAAAGGATTACCGTAATGAGGGACAGTGGAAGGAACTGACTATTTCGGGTGTAGAGTTTGTCCGGCGGTTTCTCATGCATGTACCACCACGGCGTTTTGTCCGCATCAGGCACTACGGACTGCTATGTTCCCGTACTAAAAGCCAGAAGCTCACCCTTTGCAGAAATTTACTTGGATGTAAGAAGTATCTTTCAAAGCTTCGTGACATGGAAATGCCTGAAATATTGGAACATCTTTATGGCATCAAAGTTTGTGTGTGTAAGGCATGTGGTGGGCATCTCGGAAAGCCACAGATGAGAATGCCACTGCGCTGCTAAAGAGCAACATCTAATACTTTCAAAAGCCTCAGTTTCTGAGGTTTTATCGTCATGCCCATTTGCCTGTTTTTTATAAAATGTTGTAGCTTTCATACCGAGAATCATATATAATCATGGACAGGAACAAAGAATTGAAAGTCCATAGGTTGCGGCTACCCGGACGCTCACTTTGTTCAATTAGGTCAAATCGAAAATGGTGTAAACGAAGGGGCAGTTCTCTGCAATGTCAAAACTGCTTTTTCGTTTACCCCATCATCGATTGTAACCTAAAGAATTTAAGGAGATAATAAATATGGGAAAGAAACGAGATAAAGCAAATGAAAACATAGTATTCCTTATTGATGAATTAGTTGATACAAAGTTTTCGGCTTTAGGTTGTAATTGTCCTTATTCCTATGAAAAAGTAAGACCTTGTAGCAATTATGATAATGATTGTGAATGGTGTAAAGAGGATTGGAAAGCAAAAGAGATAGAACGACTGTTGGTAAAGTATATAGTTGAGTAAACTGAGATTTGAGGAGGAAAGATAATTATGAATGTAAAATGTGCAAAAGATAATATTGAACAAATCATTGAAGTTTGCGATAAAATAAGTGCTTTTGATTTAAAGCATACAGAATTACAAGATGAAGTTGGTTTCTTGTGTGATGCTGTTGCTTTTTTAAGTGATTATCGAAAAGTTTTAGAAAAGGCGATAGAAAACGCAGAATTAAATATCTAAACTGAAATTCACGGAGATAGAAAACATGGCAAAAACAACAGGAACTCAATCAAAAGGAGGAATGATAACTATGATGATGTCAGTTTATATAAAAAGCGGTACTGGTGGATACTTTGACTGTGACGGCTGTGATTTACTTGTCAAGGAAATCTCAACTGATGTAATACCTGTTCCCAGAATAGGCGAGACTCTCGACATACGGGAAGATAACGATGACAAGAAAACTAATGCACAAGGTGAAATCCTGAAAGAATATCACAGTTATCTGGTAACAGACGTACATTACTGGGTACAGCCAAGTTGCTGGACATGTGGTGATTCCGGTGGAATCTCCATATATGTTATTCCAATAGGCCGATATGTCTGATAGGAGGATTTACAATGAGAATTATACAAACAGTAGAATTTACAGACGAAGACAAAGAATTATTGAAACAGCTATTGCCGAAAGATCCGTGCAACGGCTGTAGCAATACCCTTGGTTGCTGTGGCTGTCCGGAGGGCTATAATTATGCAGAAAAAGTACGCCCTTACAAAGATGCGAACATATATGATATTGCTCTCGCCATTCGTAGGATTCACGATATCAAACAGAACATGAAGCAGGAAGAAGACGAAATTAAACATTTAATGGATAGCATTCCGGAAGAACTGTTTGTTAATTGCGACAATGAAAAAGGCATTTAGATATTAGCCGAAGACGCAATGAATGTATTCGATGCAAGCCGCAAAACAGGCAAATGGAAAAACAGAGAAAGATAAGGAGAGAAATTATGAATGTAAAAGAATTAAAGCTACATCAAATGGAGGTTATTATGGAAAATGAATTATCAGATGGGGTGATTAGTTCAAAAGAGCCGCCTAAAGAACATGAGATTCTTTGGGAAGGGCGGCCTTTTATGCCGGCATATCTGCTTGGAGGAGAGGGAACGCTTTTATTTACAATCATTGTATTTGCGGTCCTTACCTATTGGGGATATACATTAATATGGCTGGATTGTCTGATGGCAGCTATCGTTTTATTTGAATGGATACAGGTAATTGCACATTACGCATCGCGGCGTTATTACATCACAACACGGGGAACGGTTGTGAGAAGAAACGGCAGATATTACCTGATTAGATGGCAGTTCATCAATCCAGAGAAATTTCGGATCAGGTCAGGTCTTATTAATCTCTTGTTTGGATGCAGAACAATTTCGTTTGCAAGAAACTATGGATTTTCATCCACACGTGGAGCAAATGCAAACCTGTGGCGGTATATCGGCACATTTGCATGCATTCGCCATGCAGATGAAATCAGGAAAATGCTGGAACAAAGAGTTTCTTAGGTGAGCTTGTGGAGATAGTAGGTTACGAGGTCGTAGAAGCAAGAATCCCCGAATCTTAAGATTCGGGGAGCGTCAAATGCGCAAATAACTGAATCTCTTCGAGGCAAGACACTCAGGACATCTCCAGTACAGTCTGTACATGCAATGAGAATGCAGGAGCAGGAGCTGGAATTGTAGGGAAGAAGGAGAAGATATGAGGTTAATACCAGACAGCTGATCTGCGGGCATGCCATGCGCCCATACAGGCACGGCAACGGAAAGGCTACTATGGACAATGGTAACGGCATGTTCCTTACAATGCTGGAGTATAAACTGTCTGACCGTAACAAGATTTTTGTAAAAGTCAGTAAGTGGTATCCATCAAGTCAGTTATGTCACAGGTGTGGTACCATTCATCCTGAAATGAAAGATATCCATAATCGTACAATGCGTTGCAGCTGTGGCCTTGTTATGGATCGTAACCATAATGCGGCTATTAATATTAAACGAGAAGGATTAAGACTGTTAATGTCAGCAGCCTGATAATTTTTATTCGTTAATATATACAATGGTACGGCAGGAACTGCCGGAACCTAACGCCTGTGGACATTGTGTAAGACCTGTTAACATAGTATATATATATTAACAGGCAGTAGTGGTTTGAAGCAGGAAGCTCGGTTACTTGTAGCCGAGTAGTTCACGATTAAGCTGTTTATCTTAGATACAGCGAAAACATATACGTAAAATTAAGGAGCCGCATATATGTTCAGAAAAAAACACAAAATAGTAATATTAGCAATTATCCTTGGAGTTCTATTAAATGCCTGTAGTAAAAGACAAACAGTAACCGAAAAATATAATACAATAAGTGATTTGGCATATTCTGAAAAATGCAAAATTGAGCCAATCATATACATTGAAGAAAAAACAGGATTTGTTCCATATATTGTATTAACTAATGATTACAATGGTAAAACACTTTTATTAAGAAAAAACATTCTTCCAGAAAATAGAAGAGTTAATGATTGTTCAGCTTACTACGAAGGGAGTGAAATTGATAACTACTTAACGGAAGAGTTTTTTAACGATTTACCAACACAAACTCGTTGCTTAATTCAAGATTCGGAAATAGAAATCTTAGATGAACAATGTTTGAGTGAGACAGGCGACAGCGTGACAACTATCGTAAGAAAAGCGTTCTTGTTGTCTTTTACTGAACTCGGATATAGAGAAAACGGACATACAGGCATTGAAGGTGCACCACTGTTGTATTTCAAAGATGCTAAGAATCGTCTTGCTACCACGAATAATGAAAAAATTACTGCAAGTTGGTGGTTGAGAAGTGCGGATTCTGCATATGATTCTTGCGTGTATGTAATAGGACCGAAAGGTGAAATTGGAAGCACAAATGCATTCGATATGAATGGCATCAGACCCGCATTTTGTGTTGACGGTAAGCAAGAAATATATAAAGAAGAGGATAAATATATTATGAAATAGCACAAAAGATATCATATCGCAGCAGAAGAAAATACCAAAGAGCAAGCAGTAATTACATTTAAGAGGATGTTTAAAAACATCTTCTTTTTTTTTTGGACAAAATTTAAAAGCGGAATATTATATATATAGAAAATAAACGAATATACATATGAAAGGAAATATACTATGCGTGCAAATATCAAACCATTCACAAAAGAAGAAATTAATACCATAACCGGCTTCATGCAGAAGAGGATCCTGATGGACAATAATGATGAAATCATTACAACATTTCTTGATGTTAAAAATGGTCTTGAAGCTGCCGCTGCTGACGAGGATGAAGATTTAGCCAATATTCTTCATTTGGCTTTTGATAATGAAAACAATATAAAAAGAATTAAGACTTATGGCGATACTCTCTTTCTCATTAAAATTCTCATGCTTTTGGCATCTTTTCGAGGAGACATGCTGCCAAAAGATGCTACAGCCGGAATGAAGTTTCTGTCAGAGAATTTCTTTACATTTGAGTTCGATAGCATAAGCAATCTTCAGGATATTATGCTTAATGACGTGCCTGCAAATTATGGACTTGATCTTGTTTATTTAAACGAGCTCGGTGCTGCAAAACTGATTATTGACGGTATCAGAGAGACAGAGGAATTCGTTGACGGACTTATTGCGTTACAGTGCGCGCGCAATTTTAATCTGTTTGATGAGTTAACAGAACAGATACTTGATAATGATAATCTGAGACTGTCCTTTACAAAGACCATAACAACAGCCATTCTCGATAAGAAACTTGGATTTGTGTCAGGCAGACATAAGGATGGCACTGTTGACTGGGGTATTGCTGTTGTTCCTGATGGAGGAATTTACGATTGTGATCCAAATGACCTGCTTGCAATTCCTATCGTTGACAACAGTTCATATAAAACACAGCATGAATTACATCAGCAGCTTGGCCCGGAAAGAATATGTAATGCAATTTTTGAGTCAGTTGTTACAAATCTCTTTGATACAAACAATCGTAAAGGCGCACTTGCATTTTTAGATGCGCTGGGAATGAAGTTTAATGTAATTCCCAAAAAAGTTTCTGATTTTGAAACTGCTACTGATGAAGACACGGACGAAAGTTCAATGTTTTCGGAAATCTAAGATAACTTATTTTAATATAACTTATTGAGAAAAGGATGGCTTCAGCTGTTCTTTTTGTGTAAACAAACTCCACCTTTATTACAGATTTCATATCAAATAAAAAATAAAGGAGGAAAACAATATGAAATTTTATCATGAAACAAGCATTGCAAGCGCATATACAGATATATCAAATGAGAGGAGATTTGAATTATGAAATTGATGGAAACAGGTATTGATGCCGAAGACCTGCAGAAATTGCAAACACTGACAGAATTAATGTATACTGCAAAAACATTGTATCGCAATATCAGTGAACTTCATTCTCAAATCTGCAAATCGCAGGACAAAGGTGTCTCAGAACTATCTCTTGATGCATGTATGGCGTTCAATAAACTGTATGATGCACTTCAGACAGAACAAAAATCTCTGTTGAATGACATCGAGATTGATGTATCTGAAAATATGTGATATACGAAAAACATTAAGGAAAGGATGGCTTTAGCTGTCCTTTTTTTATGTACAAACTCCACCTTTATTACAGATTTCATATATCAAAAATAAAATAAAGGAGGACAAACATATGAAATTTTATCACGGAACATCAATAGAAAACCTTTTGAAGATTGTTCACGACGGAGGCTTTGACAGCAAAGTCAGCAACTGGCTGGTTTCTGACAGTACCCGTGTCTATATGGCGTCAGTAGGACAGGATTACTGGGATTATTCTGATAAGGAGCGACAGGAGTATACTGAAGATTTTAAAGACGAGCTCAGGGAAGCTTTTGAGACAGCTGTTGGCAATGCCCAGATAGCAGCAGCAGTTGTTGGTTCAACTTACAATTCTGTAGCTGTACTTGAGTTTGAAATCCCGGATAACATTGTTATGGAATACGTTGTTGATGATGACAGTGTGGAAAATGCCCGCGGCTGTTATGAGATTACTGAGAGTGATCTCAATAAGTTAATTATTGACGGCACCATAAAGGTTTATACCCATCAGCTTCTTGGTGCCTATAAGCCTTATGCGAGGGTTTTCTATCTTCCAGTGGAAAACAGGTTTTTCAATGAGCCCGAGGTTCCTGATGACGTGATGAAGCTTGCTTGGCTGGTTAAAGATCTGTTTCCTGATGACCTTTTCGATTACGAAGAGGATGTTAAGAATACTGGTTTTACTCTTGGCGACAAAGATTGGAAACCGGAAGGAGGTCAGGCAGCATGATCAAAGCGCTCATCCTTGCAACTCTATTTGCAGTATTGTTTATTGCAGGCATCATTGTCAGTGTTGTGTTTGATGCAGCAGACAAGCTGGCAGCAGTACTGCATAAAAACGGTAAAGTGTATAAATTCTTTCGCAATAATGCAAAGAAAATATGCACTGCCGGGTTTACAGCTTGTATTCTTGCAATAGTTTTTGCAGGAACCTATCTGGCATATGGTATTCTGGATGAATGTGCCCAGATTTATCTGAATGTACGGTGGTAAACAAAAAGAGGAGTTGAGTAATTCAGCTCCTTTTTTTTGCATAAAAAAGAGACCGGCATGATACCAGTCTCTTATATGCAGTCTAGTCGAACATGAAATCGTCGTAATTATCATCATATTCAATATCTTCGTCGTCATCACCAGCCCAAATATCTTCACCGGTAATTGCAGCAGGTCCATCTTCATCAAGCAGTCCGTTTGCAAGATTATCGTCAAGATCAGGTTCTTCCTCAGACGGCATATTCATTGCTTCCTCGTATGTCATTGACTCGCCTGTAGCAATATTTTCGTACATGTCATCTTTTATCTGCACGTCAATCATTTCTTCCGGCATTGGAACATCGCCGTTAACATAATCGTAATCATGATTTTCACCGTAATAAGCGTTTCCTATGTTTTCTCTGTCTTCATAATCCCTCGCGACTTTCTCAAGGTCAATGTCATCAAGCTGTCCTACTTCATATCCACCTTTTGCAAGAGCTTCTCCAGCAACAGCGTACTGGTTTATTTTGGTTGTTACTTCCATGTGTTCCTTTGCCTGTGAAATGCCGAACTTTGTAAGTACATTCTGGGCATTGTTTACGAGCTCCTCAACGTTCTGGCCAAGGTCAAGATTGATTTTCTGTTTTACTTCAACTGAACCGTCATTCTTAAATGTCAGGTCGTCTCTGTCATACTGGTTTAAATCTGTTTCCTGACCATTTGTCGGCGAAATCTTACCAATAATATCTCTTACTTCATCGGTACGCTCCAGACGGAATTCTTTCTGTGCAAAATCGTGTCCCTGTAAGATTTCAGGTTTTGATGGATCATCTATAGGCTGATCACTCTTGTGGATAGTGAAATCAATAAGGTCTTTTCGTTCCAGTTCCTTTGCCACATCGTCAATATTGATATTGAGAATACGCGCTTCGGTATTTTTCTTTGCAAGCTGTTTGAAGTTGTTGAAATTATTCTTTCGTTCCTCATTATATTCCTGTTCAGTTGTAACAACAAAGGTGTCGTATTTTGCAATGCTGCCAAGACATGCTTCCTTTTCTTTTTTGTTGGCAAGATCATATGTGTTCATAACTGTATTATCTATCGTAAACATGACTTTGCTGTCCTTGACAATAAACCTGTTTTTCGGATGTTCAGGATCTGCAATTACCTGTGCAATTTCAGGATTGTGTGAAGCCTGCTCAATGATGCCTGAAACAGCTTCCCTTGCAGCATCTTTTCTGTTTAAATATTCCATGAGAGCGGGATTAGACAGCTTCAATACTGATGCTGCCATCGAACGCTCAAGCGGTGTCATTTCATCCTTAAATGTACGTTCCTCCATGTCCTGCGCAGATATTTCCACTGCATATGTTTTTGTCTCGGCATTGTAGAGTTTTGCTGAATAAATATTATTTGCTGCCATTTCTTTCTGCAGAATATCAGCCTCCACATTTGTAAGATTTGTCAGCATGTTCGTTTCGATGCCGTTAAATTCCTCATTAATAGTATCTGCTGTAAGTTCAAAGTTCTTTTCTTTATTGAGCTTCTTTTCACAGGCTTTTGCAATACGATATGCCTGATCACGGTCACACTGCTTACAGGTATATACCATAACACCTGTTTCCGAAGGATCTGCAAGCGGATAATCCTTGCTGTCATAATTGAGCTGTGAAAATGCGATTTCCTGCTGTTTGCACAAATCCTCAAATTCGCTTGATATTTCCGCTGGAACCTCAAACGGCTGTGCCAGTTCATGTCCATCCTTTACCCATTTTGTAAGTTCATCATTCGTGTTGATCATTGTGGCGAGCTTTAATAAATCCGCCTGTTTAATAAGCCATTCCATTAATTTGCTTTCAACTGTCAGGGTTGCCTGTCCACCCATATCTTCTAATGCTGCCATAATTATATCCTTTCTATATAGACCATTGTCTGTGTTGTTTGCTTTTACTTCTATATATATGGATTTTAGAGATGACAATGAAGATGAGAGCAGTAGTTATTCATGGTTTGTTAACAAAGTGCCAAAAATTGCTATGTGGGTGCTACGCAGGAATGTGAAAGTACCACATTCCTTTGTAAATGGATATATACAATGATGCTTTGTTAACGGATTGGCAGTAGCAGATTACTGGTAGCAGGAATGCTTGTAAACAGATAGTTCCTTTGACGGAAATACCGTTAACAAAAAAGTGCCAAAAATTGCTATGTGGATGTAAATGAGTATATACAGTGATGCTTTGTAAACGGATTGGTGGTAACGGATTAGTGGTAACAATGGTACCTGTAAACGGTTCATTCCTTTGACGGAAATACCGTTAACAAAAAAAGTGCCAAAAATTGCTATGTGGGTGTAAATGAGTATATACAGTGATGCTTTGTGAACGGATTGGCATTAACAGGATTGGCAGTAGCAGATTACTGGTAGCAGGAGTACCTGTGAACGGTTTATTTCTTTGACGGAAATACCGTTAACAAAAAAAAGTGCCAAAAATTGCTATGTGGATGTAAATGAATATATACAGTGATGCTTTGCATACAGATTAGTGGTAACGAATTAGTGGTAACAATGGTACCTGTAAACGGTTCATTCCTTTGATGGAAAATTCCATTAACAAATATTTATTACCAGTGTCTTCGTATACATATATAAAAAAGCAGCTCTTTCTTTTGGACAGATTCATTATTTTTCATATTATAAAAGTAAATATCATATACGAAAGGTGTGAAAAATAATGAATACTGAGAACATTAAGGCATTTGCAGAAAAACACTCTGAGTTTTTAAAGGATGCTGGCCAGTCTCTTATTGTTATTGTGACTGCAGTGATATTTGCGGTTATTCTTGGAAAGTATGTATTTCTTAATGCAAACATTCCATCCGCATCAATGGAGAACACTATCATGACAGGGGACAAGCTGATTGCTAACAGACTTTATTACAACAAACACGATCCTGCCAGAGGAGACATTGTCATATTCAATGCACCTGATACTGGTGAAGAATACATTAAGCGTGTTATCGGGCTGCCGGGAGAAAAGGTTAAAATTAAGGACTGCAAGCTGTATGTTGACGGAAAATGCTTAAAGGAGCCATATCTTAAGGATGAAAAATGGACAAACGATAATGGACCATACACATTCAATGTACCAAAGGGTTCATATCTGCTTTTAGGCGACAACAGAAACAATTCATTTGATGCAAGGGAATGGAAGCATACATACGTAAAGAGAGATGCGATTAAGGCAAAAGCAGGTTTGCGGTATTATCCGTTTGACAGGTTTGGTGTAGTACAGTAGGAAAGGAGAAGCATTATGATAAAAACTGATTTGGCCAGCAATCTTCCAAGCGGCATGCAGGAGAGAGTTAACAATGCGGGCAGTGATATGGAAAAATGGCTGACAGAAAGAAAAGAAAGAGCAAAATACAATGTGATAATTACAAGTATCATGTAAAAGCACTTGAGGTAATGCCAGATTATATACATATATTCGTAGATGTTCCACAGACAGTTGCTCCTTGTGATATTGTCAGGACTCTTAAAAGTATAAGTGCTATTGAGCTATAAAATATCCGCAGTTAAAGCGATTTCATGCAAGATGTGGAGTTTTGTGGTTAAGGGGATATTTTGTTTCGACAGTTGGCCATATAAGTGAAACTACGGTGATTAAATATATTGAGGAACAGAAAAAATGACAATTGATGAAGAATTTGATAAGTTATTAAAACAATTCCATAAACTGTCCGACAGACATATTCTGGTTGCTGAAACCGATATGTCCTGTTCTGATATACAAAAAGTAGTAGAACTTTCTGACAGGATCAGAAAAGCTGGTAATGAACTTGTTGGTCTCATGAAAAAGAATTATGACCAGCTTATGCGTACCAAAAGATACCGCGGACTGCTTAAACTTTATGGCTCCACTAAAGATAAGCAGAAGCGCAAAATGCTTGCTGACCAGCTCAACGAAATACAGAAGCAGTATAATGTTACAGGGGATTACTGCCGTAAGTCCATGATACCTATTGGCAAAAAGTATGGCATAAATGCGGTATTTGCTCTTACCAAAGCTGAAGACGTGTGGCATGGTATTGAAAAATGCTTATATGGCAATGGTAAAACACTTCATTTCTCAAAACATGGAGATTTGCCATGCATCAGGGCAAAACAGACTAAGTGTGGCATTATTTTAAAAGTTAAAGATAATCAGCTGCAGTTTAAACTCGGCAAATCTGTATTCGGAATACAGGTTAAAGACAGATTTCAGACTGACGAAGTAAATGCTGTTTTAGACTATCTTGCTGCACCAGAGATTGCAGATCGTAAAGCTGTACAGACTCTTCTGGAAGATGCATACTGTATAAGTACTTACAGACCATGTTATGCAACTCTGGTACCGAAACTCATCCGTGGAAAATACAGGGTGTATCTGCATCTTACCATTGAGGGCAGGGCAAAACCTAAATACGACAGGTTCGGCAATCCCCGGCACAAATACGGTAAAGGTATTATCGGTGCTGATATTGGCACACAGACTGTAGCCTATACTTCTGATACAGAAACGGGACTTAAAAATCTTTCAGAGCGTGGCAATAGCATACAGACATCTGAGAGACTTGAAAGACTCTATTATCGTGCCATGGACAGGAGCAGACGCGCCACTAATCCACAGAACTATAATGATGATGGCACTGTCAAAAAAGGTGCAAAGACTTGGAATTATTCTAATCACTATAAAAAACTGAAAGCAAGACATGCAGAACTCTGCCGCATAAATGCAACCAACAGACATCTTGCTATAAATGAGGATGCAAACCATTTGCGAAGTATTGGAGACGTTTTTATAACGGAGTCTAAAAATGCTGCCAAACTGATGAAGTGTGCCAGTAAGACTACGGTCAACGACAAAGGCAAAATCAACAAAAAGAAGCGTTTTGGCAAATCAATAAAGAACAGATGCCCGGGGGGTTTTCAGGCTGCGGTGGAAAATAAGTTCAAGACATCCGGCGGCACTTACATAGAAGTGCCAAACAATTACAGGGCAAGCCAGTATGACCACACAGCCGATGATTACATTAAAAAGAAACTGTCTGACAGAATGTATAAACTTACAGACGGAACACTGGTACAGAGAGACTGGTACTCATCATTCTTGCTGTACTGCTACGATTTCAAAACCAATGATATAGATAAAGACAAATGTGCAGTTAAATTTAACAGATGTTACAGCATGGAAAAGGATTTAATTGAATGGATTAAAATAAACAAAATCAAGGTACTAAACAGTGGAATTAAAATAGCATAACTAAAAACGTATTAGGGAGATTGACTATACTTCCTTGCCGAAAGACAGAAATTTACCGTTAATGTGGTCACAGGGCTGCTTGGTAATAAAAGTTCTTACTCAAACAGACTTATACCTGTATTCCAAAACCTATGAAAATATTCATATGGTGTACGATTACAAGCTAAACTTGGCAGTAAGAACCCTACAGGCTTGCCTGTGGGAGTAGTCAGATGCAGGGAAGCAATATCAACCAGATAATCACGCAGCTGTACAATCAGCTTTAACAAAAAAAAGGAGCGGCCCAAATGGTCACTCCTTTTTAGTTTACTCAATGCCTACAGCTTTAAACAGTGCATCCTTATCGTTTGCACACTCATCGTTCAAAACCAATTCAAGCATCTGATTGAGGATGGCCCCTATTTCCTTGCCCGGCTTCATGCCTGCTGCAATAAGGTCGTTCCCGTTAACAGCCAGATCCTTAAGTGAAAAACATGCCTGCTGTTTGAGTATGTCACAACGAACTGCAAACAGATGATTTATTACCTTAAGGCGCTCAGTTCTGCCTTTTATTGCCTGACCGCTTATATCAGCGTATTTAAGCATGAAAAGGCATTTTAATAGAGACTCACTGTCAAGCTTGTTGAGCCATCTCTTAACATATTTTGCTTCCGGCTTAATGTCGGCATCATGATATTTGACAAGAGTGACTACCTGTTCTCTGATGTTATTGTTGAAACGCATGCGGCGCATGATACTGTCAGTAATTTCAGCAGACTTTGCTGCATGTCCGTAAAAATGCCTTATGCCGTTAGGATCATCCTGATAGCTATGAGGCTTTCCGATATCATGGAAAAACGCTGCAAGGGTCAATACCAGATTGTTTGGATCCATGAATTGAACTGCTTTTGCAAGCACCTCAATTGTATGATTCCATACGTCAAACATGTGATACGGATTGTTCTGCTCAAATCCAAACATGTCCCTGATTTCAGGAATAAATACAGCAATAATTTCTCTGTAGTCATTAATTACCTGACTGCCCATTGTCTGAGTAAGTATCTTACAGAATTCACTGTTAATACGTTCTGCTGACACTTTTGTCAGGGTATCGCTCATCTGGAATGCCGCCATTTTGGTCTTCATTTCAAGGTCGAATTCAAGCTGTGCGGCAAATCTCAAAGCACGCATGATACGGAGAGCGTCTTCCTTGAATCTGTCCTCAGGATTACCTACGCAGCGGATAACATGGTCTATAAGGTCAAGTCTGCCGCCAAACAAATCAATGAGCCCCTCCTTATCATTATACGCCATCGCATTAATTGTGAAGTCTCTGCGTTTTAGGTCTTCAGCAAGTGATTTGGTAAAGCGTACTATGTCAGGATGACGTCCATCAGAATATTCACCGTCAATGCGGTATGTTGTACACTCGTAAAATCCGTCAACAGATAGAATAGTGAGAGTGCCGTGTTTGATACCTGTTTCAATGATTTTGGTGTCAGAGAATACTTTTTTCATCTCATCAGGCGTTGCCGATGTAGTGATGTCCCAGTCATGAACCGGGCGCTTCAGTATACTGTCACGAACACATCCTCCAACAAGATAGGCCTCAAAACCATTGTTTTGGAGCATGTCAATGATGGCAGCAGCTCCTTTTGGAATGTTAATTGTAATATTGTCCATAATAATTTCCTCCTTTATTTGTATTTGTATGAACTATGATAAAGGTGGAGTTTGCTTACAGATAATAAAAAAGACTGGTGTTTTTCGCACCAGTCTTTTTTTGTTTAAAATATTCTTTCAAGGTCATGGCTGATAACCTTTTCCAGAAAATCTGGAATTACAAATTCCTCGATATTTGCCTGACGAAAAGCATAATCTTGGAATAGGATGTCGTTACAGTTTTCGCTGATGACAGCTTTTTTGAGGTTTGTCATTCCAAAAGCATTTGGTCCGACTATCACATTGTCAGCGTCAAAGGTGATTTCCCTTATCGCTGTGTGACAGAAACAGTCGTCACCAAATATTTTTATTTGGTTCTTTGGCAGACTGATTTTGCTAAGATTCATACACTCAAAGAATAAGCGTGAATCTACTTTTTTAGTACCAATGTCTGACAAATCAGCTTTTTTGAGATTTTCGCACTGAGCAAATGCCCCTGAACCAATTTTTCTGGCAGAGAGCGTTATATATTCAAGTGCTGTTTTTGAAAAGGCTGATGAACCAATCACCTGTATCTTGTCAAGATTAATGCTCCTCAATGATGTACATTCACTGAATGCATAATCATCAATGATATTTACACTGTCTGGAAGCTTAACTGTCTCAAGGTTTTTGCAGCCAAAGAATGTTTCCCAAAGAATTGCTGTAAATGCACTGTTCTCCGGGAGTTTGACACTTTTGATTCCTGAACAGGCAAAACATCCAGAACCAATGTGCTTTACGCTGTCAGGAATGCTGATTTCAGACAAGTTTTCTGTCTGCTTGAAAGCAGATTCTGCAATAGTCTTAAGACCGTCATTTAAGATAACTTCTCTGAGTTGTCTGCACTCCCTAAAGGCATCAGATCTGACTACAATTACTGTTGATGGAAGAATAATCTTCTCGACAGCAGTTTTGGAAAAAGCTGAGTCTCCAACAGCAGTAATACCTTCATCAATAGTTACATTCTTAAGATTTTTACATCCTGAGAATAATCTATCAGGAATTGCTCTGTCACCACTGATTGTTACTGACTCAAGATTTTCACAATTCTGATAAACACCTTCATCAAGCTCTGAAATATCTTTGATGTCAAGATTTCTGACAGCGGTGCCCTCGAACGCATGCCGATCAATTTTTGCTGACAGGTTTCCGGCATCCAGATTACTGCATCCGGAAAAAGCGCACATACCAATGAACTGTACGTGAGAAAGATTAATCTTTTCAAGGCACTGACATCTTTGACAGAAGTCAACGGGAATTTTGGTGATAGTTTCTGGCAGAATGATTTCTCTTAAACTAAGGCAGTTAAAGAAAATACCATCGTCTAAAGTAATAATTCCCGAAAGGTCAATTGTCTTGAGATTTGTGTTCTCAAAACAGCCAGTTTTTAAAGCTGTCACTTGCTTCGGGATTTCAAAGGCAGCAAGTTTTGAGCCTTTAAAACACATCTCAGGAACATAAGTCATATGTTTTGAGTATGTAACCTCTCTAAGTTCTGAAAACTCAAATACTCTGTCACCCATTGCCTTTACATTTGTAAGGTCAATCTTTCTGAGTGTTGATTTTCTAAACGCCTCATCCGCGATACTCTCAAGGCCAGCTGGTAAAATTACTTCCTTTACACAGACATCTTTAAATGCTTGTTTACTGATAACTCTTACATCATCAGGAATAGTTAACACGTCAGCGCTTGTACTGCTATACTCAACATCAATGAGCACGCCATCAATGATTGTTAAGAAAAAACCGTCAACGACTCTTCTTTCTGTACTTGGTTCAGGTCCTTCCTGAACCTTCTTGTTTGTTTTGTAAGTTGTAATCTTCATAAATTTGTCCTCCTTTATTGTTTTTTTGTTTTATGAATTTACAAGATAAATATGAGTTTTACTGATAGATAAGGGAAAAAAAGTGTTACTTGATACTGAAAATTTCTGCAAGCATTTTTGGACAAATAAATAAAAGTAAATATTATAAAGTAAAAATGTATTTACAGAAAGGAATAATATTATGGACAGAGATGATATGGAAAATAGAGAAATTTATGTGCATGACACACAGGTTTCAAAGCGAGAGATTGAAAATGCAGAAGAAAGCCTGCATGCAAGAGAAATCATTGGTGATAGTTCATCAATACTGCTGTATAAGCTCAGAAAGGCTGCCTTTGATGGAGCTCTTACTTCGTATAAGGTTGATTTTTTGAGAAAGGATATTACTAATTTTACCATTTGCAGAATATTGATGCATATATTAATAAGTGTGGCAGATTTCAGAACTGCTGGTGAAGATGAGCAGAAAGAAATCATTGCAAAACTTGCTAAGCTGTATCTGCCATCAGGGAATAAGCGCTATGTTGTGGATTGGAACGCATTGATGGACAAGTCGCCAGCATTGTTTGCAAAGATGGCGGAATATTATCTGGAGATTGTGAGAAAATTTGATGAGGCATTAAGTCTTTTTGACCATAATGATGTATTCTGCAAGCAGTGCCGCATCAGACGTATTTCAAATGCCATTTATAAAGGAAAGATTACAGTTTTCGTTGGTAAACATAATGATGCATGCATGAAGTTTGTGGACAATGATAAAGAATACACTGCATCTCTTGTACTTGGAAACTACAGCTGGATGAAGCAGAAAGACAAGGAAGACAAATCTCTTGAGGAGAAAAGCCTTTTTGGTTTAAATATGACACCACGGGATCCATTTGAAGATACAACAGAAGAAGCGCTTGCAAACTTTTCTCTGGAAGTACTTGCTGACCGCATTGATTTGATTTTCTCTCACTGGCGCGATGCTAATCTGGATAAAAATATCATTATTCCATTCTACAGAATGCTTAACATGATTCTTGAAGATGAAAATCTCTGTATCCAGTCAGACAAATGTCCGGAAATTAAAAAATGCAGAAATATAATGGTCAAAATCAATGGTCCGCGCTGTAATCCGTTTATGTCCAGTGGAATGCACTGGTAGGAGAGCATTATGTTGATAATGATAATCAGTGTAATTATTCTTGGCAGCGGGTTTGTGCTGTCAGGAATAGGAATGTTTCTTTTTGCCAGATATCTGCTTGCAGAAGATACTGCCGCCATAATACTTGCGCCGGATGTATACAGCGTCGATGGAGATATTGTGAAAGACACAGCATGGAATATTATTCATCTGCATAAGTCTGCAAAGACGGGTGATGTGGTCCATATACGTATAAGCAGGAAAAGCAGAAGAGTGGTGTCAAATATGGTATCAATATTAATTCTGATACTTTGCGGCGGCGGACTGTCATTTATCGGATATGTCTGTATAGTATTGGCAAGCAACATTATCATGCTTATATAATTATTTCTTCACACTTTACTTCGCTAAACAACCAAGTGTATATAAAAATACCAGCAACAAAGTGCTGGTATTTTTTGTTTATAGAGAAATTTCTCTAACACTTCCCATATCTATTGCCATTATGGTGACGATATGGTTGTTAGGGTACGTCACATTTGCAACATACTTGCCAGCAGCAAACTCGTTAACATACTTTGCTGACGAAGTATACTGTACAGGTTCTTCATTCTCTTTGAGCATTGCTGTGATATCGTCATCAACAATACCGCACATGAGTTCTTTAAGCTCCTTTATGGTACCATTGAAACGAACTACGTCACAGTTGGCCTCATACTCTGAGTCCTGCTTTGTGATGAAGAACTCCTTTGGCAGGTTCTCTGCTGACTTTGACAAGAGTTCAAAATAATTCTCGTCATCAAGTGACAGGCCAGCTGGTGTTCTGACAGGTGCATCGTCTTCAATTCTGATGCTACCAACTGATTCAATGCAGAAATCATAAGTGTCTGAGAGCCAGTTAATGACTGAATTCATAAATTCAATTTCATTGCCCTCTGACTCAACGAGAAGTTTCTCCTCATCATCACCAGTGATTATTGCGTTGACAGGAAGATCTGCTAAAGCTTCCTTTTCATCCTCGTCAACACTCCACTTAATATCTGTTATTTTAATCATAATATTCGTCCTCCTTTATTAATTTGATTATGATATGTATAAATATGGTGTTTGCATAAAAAGAAAAAAGAGCAGCAGTAATGCCGCTCTTTATTTTGTTTACTCCATCTTATCCCAGATTTCCTTGTATTTGTCATACATGTAATCCGGAACAATCAATTCATGTACCTTTGCGCCAACAAGTTCCTTGCCCGTATACAGACATGTTTGTGCTCTGTTTTCATCCTCAGACGGCAGAAACTCAAGTGTCTGGATTTCTGCACTCGTTAATGCATACTCCATGAGGTATGAGCCCGGGTAAACAATGAGATGGTCCAGTTTGATTCCGTGCAGACAGCGTCTTTCAAAAGTGAGTGCTTTGGCAGGAAGTCTTAAGTCCAGTTCATCATCAATGCGGTTGAAACATTCCTCAGGGATTTTTTCCAGCTTTACACACTTGCTTAAATCCACCTTTCTTAAGTCTATGCAGCCATTAAAGGCCAGTTTTTCGAGGCCCATGAGATTGGAAGAACACTTAATTTCTTTCAGTCCTGTGTATTCAAAAGCTCTTTTCCAGATGGAACTAATGTTTGAAAAATCAAATTCCTTAAGGCTGCGGCATCTTGAAAAGGCATAGAAATTTATAGTTCTGATATTCTCAACGCCAGTTACTTCATAGAGCTCATCACATTCCATAAAACATCCTGTCTGGATTGTTGTCAGACTTTTTGACAGATGTGCTTTTTTGAGACTTGTGCAGTTGGAAAAAGCACTTTTGTCCAGAAATTTAACTGAGTCAGGAAGACTGACTTCCTCAAGGTCTGTATTTGAGAAAGTACTTTCGCCAATAAACTCAAAACCTTCAGGAAAGGCGATGCTATTCAGCCCAGAATTTTGAAACGCAAACGCAAATATGTGTTTCAACGCATTTGGCAGCTTTATATCTGTCAGGTTCTTGCAATCGGCAAAAGCATATTCATTGATACTTGCAATATTTGTGTCAGCCTCGTTAGTGAATTTGACTGTTTCAAGGTTTGTGCATCCTTCAAATGTGCCTATATTCACTGATGAACCTGTCTTCGGAGCATTGATTGTAGCTTCCTTTAGCAGACTGCATTTTTTGAAGACGCCTGTACCCAGTCCATCTACATTCTCAATGTGGACTTTCTCAAATGAACATTCTACAAATGCGTCGGAACGAACATGCTGGTAAGGGTAGAGAGTAAGCTCTTTTGTTTTTAAAGATTTGCATCTCTTAAATGCGCCATCTCCAAACCAGCCTATTGAGTCAAGGCTAATATCCTCAAGATTTTCGCAGCCAGCAAAACAGTTTTTTGACACAGATTTGCCGCAGCTAAGCTTAACTGATTTGAGCTGATGACAGTCTGCAAACATTCCTGTCTCCAAAGAGAAATTCTTTGGAATATTCACAGTCTTCAATGCAGTTTTAGCAAAGATATTCTCGCCATTTTTGTCATGGTGGATCATTTTTTCCGGTAGAGTTACATGCTTGAGGCCTGAATTCTCAAAAGCAGACGACTCAATGTAAAGCATTTCTTTTGGAAAATCTACTGACTCAAGGGCAATACAGCTTTTGAAAGCAGAATGCTTTATTCTCTCCAGTTTTTCCGGAAAGTTAATTTTCTTAAGACTGCTGCACTGGTAGAAAGCTGCTTCACCGATGGTCTTTAAACTATTTGGCAGAATAACCTCCTCCACATCACTGCGATAAAAGGCATAGTCACCGATAACGGTTACTTTTGCTGGGATTTTAATCACCTTGCATCCGTTTGTCTTGCAATTTTTGAGAGTAGCACCTTCTATGGTAAACTCCGGCTCAAGAGATTTCTTGTCAGCAGAATCCTCCGCTTTGGCAAACTTGAACAAATTTGTCTCTTTAATTGTAATTTTCATAGTATTTTCCTCCTTTATTATCTGTTTTTATGAATAAATTACAGGATAAATATGAGTTTTGCTGGCGAATGAGCAAAAACTTATGCTGACAATTAACATCAAGTGCCACTTGACGTAAGAAACTCAGTAAAATCAATGATTTCAAGGCTTTTAATAAAAACAGATGCCGCAAAACCCTTATATTTGCGTTATTTTGTTTAAAGTGTCACTTAATGCTGAAAATTTTCTGCCAGTATTTTTTGGACAAATGAACGAAAGTAAATATTATATATACAAAGACGCAAAGGAGACTATTATGGATGAGCGACATGATTAAGCTAAGACAGCGATTCTGCAAGGACTGTGATATTCCTGTTAACATATTCGATGAACCATACTTTTCAGACAGGCTCAAACTGTTTGATTTTCTATATAATTCTGTAAGCAAGTGGGATTTATTTAAGAGTGAACTTACAAAGTATGACAGTGCTATGGATTATTTTGCTGACTATAGCCGCATAAAGGATGAAGCAATTGAAACTGTAAGGAGTACAGAAGGTTTTCAGCTTTTCACAGCTTATGGCATCAATGATTTTTCAATAAAAAATAAAGGGCTCCCGGTAAGCAAGATATACAATCCCGAGAATAACGGCAGAGTATTCTTAAGTATTGACATGAAAAAGGCTAATTTTTCAGCTCTGCGGGAATACCACGATGATATATTTGGCGGATCCGATACATGGGAAAACTTTATCAGCAGGTTTACTGATAACAAGCACATTATAAATAGCAAGTACATTCGTCAGGTTATCATGGGCAATCTTAATCCGAAGAGACAGACTGCTTACGAAAAGATGCTTATGGATAAACTGCTGACAGATATTTTGCATGCAAAAGTTATTGGCAAAGAGAGTGTGGCGGCATTTCTTGCTGACGAGATTATCTTTGACATAACTGATCTGGAAAACAGGTGTGAAGTAATAGCTGACATATACAAAATATCCGGTCAGGCGCCATATATGAACACTGAGGTCTTTTCCCTGCACAAGATTTATGGGTATGGTGTTGACGGTTACATCAAGAATGTCTATTCGAATGTCTATTTAATGGACAATGCAGCCCGCAGCATAAAGGTTAAGTGTGTTGACAAAGACATGATGACATTTGTTGCGAGATACTTGTTAAAGGAGCCTGTTACGGATTCAGACAGGACGTTCTATTGCAATGGACTGCTTGCGAAGTTTGAACAGGTGCCGGAGATTACAACCGACCTGAAGTTTGATAATAAAATTGATGGAAATTAATAAGGACGGCTGTATCTTATGACTAAAGTCACAAGTCTTTATTCTAGCACCAAGATAATGATTATTGCGGAAAGCGAATATTTTTTGGGACAAAATTGATTTTAGGCACTATATATAACGATAAAATTATCAAGTCTTGTTTGTGTCTTGATAGAATGAAAGGAATATTGAAAACTATGAAAAGCATAAAAAGAATGTATGTCGGAAGGAGTGGCAGCGGTAAGTCATATGAATGTATAGAGCTGGCTAAAAATCATTGTAATGGAATTACCATAATTTTTGCCGGTATACCCATTTTCAAAAAAGAAAAAGATGAATTAAGAAGCTGTGGGTTTACTTTTTGTGATACAAAGGATTTGTATGAACTTGACCCGAAAAAAGGAAACAAGTATTACATATATAATGCTTATCCTTCAGCTCTTAAGTTTCACATGTTTGATGATATTTGGGACTTTCTAATCAATAATATAAAGAGACTAAACAAAAAAGATGTTTTGATTATATTTGACGAGGGGGTTATTTCTGATTTTAAAATTCCGCAAGGGTTCATGCTTAGTACGGATAATAGACAAATGAAAATGAAGTTTTTGTCAAAAATAGTGCGTTATTTTTTAAAATCTGGCATTGTGTTCACAATTCAGGAAGAAGACCCAACGGTTTTAGGAGAAATAAAGAAATTCAATGTCCTTAGCATTTTGGGAACGGATTATGAAGTTGTAGTAAAAGATTATGCAAAATAGATGTGAATACTGTTCGCCAACAAAAAGATGTCGTATTAAGATAATCAAAGGAGAAAAATATGGGAGTGACAATAGAAAGTCCAAATTATTCAATAGATCTTGGCCCTGCAGGATTTAACAGATTGAGGCAGAAAGTTGCAGACCTTACAGCAACGGACATTGCAGAACATTACAGCAAACTGACGGATGGAATGTTTCTTGTTGGAGATGAACGACAAAAGTTCATGGCTTGCTATAACAAGAAGATTGCAGAATTAAACGCAAAATATAATGAGAAATATAGTAATATTCTTGATTTTCTATATGAAAGTGACTGTAGTGGAAAAATGGATACTGAACATTGCAAATCAATTTGGGAAATCATAAAAGACTATAATGATGATATCTGTTATGGATATGCCGGACGTTCAGATTGTGCAAAGTTTTCTGATTTCAAGGATATTGTAAAGGATTGTATTGATAAATGCGTTGAGATGGAATGGTGGTAAAGACATTGTAACTCAAAAACAAAAAGCACCGCATGAATTTCACGTATGAATATACAAAACAAAGGAGAATGAATTATGCTGAAAAAATACTTACAATTTTTAATTGACTCATTTGAAAAACTTACTTCCCTTGGTGGAAGCAACAGTACATGGAACGACTATTTCCTTACTGTTGGAAACGAGCTTTTAGTTATTCTTATTGGGCTGGCTTACATTATAGCTATATTTCTCATTATTTATATTCCGATTTTCGGGAATAAAAAGCTGATACGAGGAATAAGAAAGAAAGATAATTGGTACAGATTTTACAACCTGTATGAAAAATATACCGAGGCGGTATTAAAGATCAAGTCTATCGTAGACTGTCAGATTCAATATGATAATTATGCATACAATGATTATCTCAACAAAGAATTAATTGAAGCATTGAATAAGTTCGGAATTCAGATTTCAGGAATAAACTTTAAAAATGGTGATAGGTTTGATAAAGATCTGTTAAATAATACTCTTAAACAGTTTAATCTTCAAAACTGCCTGTTAATGGAAGAAATTCCAAAATACAAATGGGATAACTGTGGAGTGTTTGCTGAATTCAATATTCTTGGAAAGAATTGGAATAAAGAATTACGTTACAACATTAAATGTGTTGCATCATGTTCCGGATTGCTGCTTATATATGCAGTCTTTGTTGTTCCACTCATTCTTATGCTGTTTAAGTAGGAGACTATAAAGTCCACCACATCCGCAGGTTTTGCCCTGCGGGTGATTTCTGATGAAGTGATTTGCAGAAGATAGAACTTAGAGGAGAAAATTATGCAGATACGAAAGAAATTCAAGTATTCAAAAGATAATAATGGTCAGATAAATATAATATACAACATTCCTGACGAGGTATATGCCGACACAAGAATCAAAGGCATGTCATTTGCAAAGCTGAAAGTTGGTTATCCTACATTATTTAAAATATGTGAACTTTTATATAATTATGACGTTCTTATGGCAATAATAACTGTATTGGCTGCCATAGAAATGGTTGCAATTATTATGGAGCTGCTCATGCATTTTTGTGTTAGACATATCGGTATGTCGAAAATGATTATGACTGTTACACTCTTTCTGACCATTGTGTTTTTGATATTTATTCAGTGCTGGCTTGATAAGATGTTTGAAAAATCAGAACCGTACTATATCAGAGCAGAGCTCTTTAAAGCTATCGTTTATGATGAAACAAGAATATATCCCGGCTATAGCAACAAAAGGAAGAAAGTCACAGATATAGAAATTGATTGCGACGAAAATCCTTATAGCTGCAGCGATTATATCCATTGTCAGTTTTCGACACCTTTCAAAAATGGAGAATCGTGCACTGTTGAGTTTTGGTTTGCGGATGATTTGAAGTATGAAACGATTATCAAGAGGAAGTAGCTATGGAAATCACGAAAAAGTCTACTAATTTTAGGACAAAACTGTGATTTCAGGTACTATATATATAACAATAAATAATGTTAACCCGATCATTTTAGAGGAGACAAAGATGTATAATATATATTCTGTTTTTAGAAACTTATTCATTTTGACGCTTATTGTACTTTTGTTATCATTTGTACTTTTATGTGTAGACAAAAAAATAGTTAAGAACAAAAAAATATATAAATTCATAGATAAGTTTCAAAATGCAGTTTCTATCATTTGTATAATAAGCTTATTTGTATTTATCATATCATTAATGGGATTTGCTGTTTCTGGTGGAATGGTTTCTCTTAAAATAAAAAATACAATGGCTAATTATTTTAATACTGATGTAAAACTACATTATAATCAATTAATTGTGGATGGCGATGAATATTATGAATATAAGTATGATGATAAAAAGGATGAAATAATCTTAGATAAGATTAATTCCGATAAAAAGATAGTAATAAAAGATGTTTTTGGAAAATAATCTGTTGCAGCGTTCGAAGGTAAAAAGAAAACGAGAACGAATATTTTTTTATTTAAAAGAAAGATATGGATAAATTTATGATTGCTATTTGTATAGGTACTGTTGGTGTTGTTCTTTATACATTTTTTTGGGCTTGGACTGTTGATTCAGTTGAACATGCCAAAGAAGTTAATTCAATGGATAAAACCAAGCACATAAGAATGTTGTTTTTGTTTGGGATATTATTAAATATATTAATTTTACTGGTTGTTGGAGGAATATTCGGTGCTATACATTTGCATAATGAGAAAGTTAGCAAAGTGAAAACTATAATAGCAGAGGGATATCCTGATGCTGTTGATTTTGAGACATATGGGGTTTCACCTATAAAAGGAGATTTTAAATTCAGTGGACGGACTTATGTGTTTGAGGAGACAGAAAATATCCATGGTAAAAGAGTTTTATATATAAGTGAAGAGGGTAAAGAAAGTATGGATAGTAAGATTGTTGATTTAGGTGATTAACTACGGAAAAAAAGGAATCGGGCTCTGTTCAAAGGCAGTCAGACAACAGAAATGTAGACAAAAAATATGTAACAACATATATCAAAATATTTAAAGGAGAAATTCAATGAATAATTTTAAAAATATAAGTGATAAGAAAAAATCATTTTTAATATCATTAATCAATGAATTTTTTGAGGCTTTTATGATAACTTTAGGTATAAGCTATATATCTATTATTACAATATTAAGTAAAATTGGAATTATAAACTTCTTTGGCGCTGAATATTGGGGGTTAAGTGTAATAGTTGCTACGTTTGGGTTTCCATTATTATTATTGATATTATTATTGATTATTTACGCAATTGAAGAAATTGTTACAGCGATTCCACTTGCAATACATAAAATTAAGGCTATATATAATTATACTTATTTACCACTTACTACTGATGAAATTAAGGACGCTTTGGATAAAGGCATTATATCTTCCAAAGAAGATTATATCAGATTAATTTTGGACAGCTTGCGGTATGGCATAACTAATAAACCATCTTCTCTTTTCAATACTTTTTATTATATTAGGTTATCAAAAGTAGAGATATATTATTTATGTAAAGCTTTTGAAGAAGTCTTTGATAGTCCTATAATTATTGATAAAGATATGGTTTCATATATTAATAAGCATGATTATAGATATTCCCCTTTTGATTATCTATCTACTACTGATGGTTATAGTATTCAAGACTTAAGACGAGGAAATGAAAGCGTTACTTTTGCTATATATCTTAATGGAGATAAATATAAAGAAATATTAGAAACAGTTGATTATCCATTATATGTATGTCAATAATATGATTTATATGATACCAAAGTTAATAACAATATTAACGTAGCAACAGACTTTAGCAAAAAGCTTGCTGAAAATGCAGTAAGAAACCGCAACAAAAATGCAGCAGAATAAGATTTCATCTGATTCAAAAGATGAATGCTTCAATTACGAGAATATGTAGAAAAGGCAGAAGAGGTACAGAAATGTACCTCTTTTTTTAGACTTATATATTAGCATCTCCTGCAGACAGGCTGTGGAAGCATAATAAGTTTGCAAAAATTATAATTAATTCTATAAAGTACTTGACATAGTTACTAAGAGTTATTATAATAAGTACATAAAGTAAATATAAGAAACGCAGAAAGTAATTATAGGAGTTAAACACATGAA
>ERZ1673739.112-NODE-112-length-123173-cov-33.917201_pt1 | contig 123173 bp, 113 predicted proteins | sample MGYA00580210_ERZ1673739 | MGnify/ENA primary metagenome ERZ1673739 (study PRJEB41218, sample SAMN15661749) | gut metagenome | host: Homo sapiens | place: Canada: London | collected 2015-08-20/2019-03-30 | study: EMG produced TPA metagenomics assembly of... | reverse complement strand
TCCATCCTTATATACGTTATATATATAATTATTATATAGTACATATAAATGCCTGCAAAAGATCCACCGCCTCCTCCCCGCGGATCTCGCCCACGATAATGCGATCCGGCGCCATACGAAGCGCGGTGCGGATCAGATCCCGGATCGTAATCTCCCGGTTTCCTTCCATATTGGCAGGTTTTGCCTCCAGACGCACCAGATTTTCCACACCCTGGATCTGTAACTCTGCCGAATCTTCAATGGTAATAATTCGTTCCTCATGGGGAATCGCGTTGGATAACGCATTCAGAAATGTTGTTTTGCCGGAGGATGTCCCTCCGCCGATCAGGATCGAATATCTCGCTTTTACCAGATGTTCCAGAAAGGTTGCCGCTTCTCTCGTGATACTCTCTTTCGCGATCAGATCCTCCATCGTGATCGCATGATCCGGAAAACGGCGGATCGTCAGAATCGGTCCGTCCAACGCGACCGGATAGATGACCGCATTGACACGGGAACCGTTTTCCAGTCTCGCATCCACGATCGGCGAATTTTCATTGATCACGCGGTTGCATTTTCCGGCGATCTGCTGCACGACATCTTCCAGCTTTTCTGTGGACACGAAAGACTTTTCCCATCTGCTTTTCTGTCCGTTCCGCTCCACGAAGATCTTCTGATACCCGTTTACCATGATCTCTGTCACCCGGTCATCATCCAGCAGTTCCTGCAAAATATCCAGTTTTCGCACCGAATAAAACAGTTCTCTCCGGATCTCCTCTCTCCGGCTCACCGGCAGCCGGTTCTCTCTTGCTGCCTCCGACACCAGCTGATCGATCCGTTCCAGAATCGCCTCATCCGACCATTCCACTCCCTGTTGCAGCTGTTCCATCAGTCTCGCCCGCATGCCGGCAAACTGTTCCTGTTTCATCATCCGTCCTCCCATTCCTTTCGGATCATCTCTCTCACATAATCTCCCAGCTCACTCCACACCAGATCATCCATGTATCCGGTTCCGCTCCTCGTACTGCGATGATACGGCGGTTTGATCTTCCGGATCCGATCGAGTACCGCCTGTTTCTCCCACACCTGAAGCGTATGTTCAAACTGCTGGATCTTCGCCTGGGAAACCGGATCTGCCCGGATCGGCATATAGATTCTGGTACACTGTTCCAGGAGTTGATACAGCTGGCTGACGCTGTCCCCCAGATCCAGAATGATCACATCATAATTGCTGTAATCGATGATCTGCTGCAACAGCCGGATCCATTCCTCCGCCGTTGTACTCTGGATATCCTCCATCGAAAGCACCGGCGGCAGATAGTCCAGATTGTTGATACTCTGCACCATCGATCCCATCTTTGTAACCAGCTGATCCGATCCCAGCCGCAGATAATACAGCAGATCACCCAGTGTCTGCTCAAATTTCCGTTCCATCAGATATTCAAACCCGGAATACGCTTCCAGATTCAGGTACAGACACGCCCGTTTCTTCGCCAGGATCTGCCCCAGCGTCAGCGCAAATGTTGTCTTCATCGTCCGTCCGACCGGCGAATACACCCCGATCACCTCCATCTTTTTCTTCTCCAGTTTTAACGACTGTACCGTTCCCGCGCCGCTCTCCCCGTAGTGTTCAAGAGCTTCCCGGATCACCTGATTCGATGACTGATATTTGTAGATCGACGGATATTCCTCATATCCTCTGGCAGACACACCATCCGATAAGATCAGGATCTGTCCAATCTTCGCCTGCCGGATCTCACTGTTCATCGCTTTCTCGGAGATCAGAAGCAGTTCTACCGGATGCTCCTTTACATATTCCTGAAAACTCACGGCACTCGTAAACACCCGCACCTCAAACGGGATATTTTTCTTCTTACTCAGGTACTCCATAAAATGATAAGCGTAATCCACATCCAGATCACACACTGCAAAAATATTTCGTTCGCTCATCCTCGCCCTCCCAGATACAGCAGCAATACGCTGCCTAAAATTGGTATTGTAAAATGGATATTTTCCGGTCTTTTTCCCGGCACCAGATATGGTGGAAGTGATCGTTCCGTACATGCCCGCTGCACATACTGAAGAAAATATAAGAACCGCTGCCGCCAGTCGCAGCGAAAGAACAGAAAAAATACAGATTCCAGCGCTCCAAGCAGAAATGCCGCCACGATACAGCCAAGGATCTTTCCGGGACCAAATACGCTGCCGAGCACTGCAAACACTTTGATATCGCCGGTCCCGATCATCTTTCCCAAAAACAGCGGAAAGAACAGAAACAGCACCAGCAAGCTCCCTCCCCAGAAGCGGAATACCGCTTCGCCAAGCCCCTGTGCAACCTGTCTGCACAGATGCTCCGTCATACTGATCTGCCATCCGGTCAGTATCCACAGATTGGGAACTTTCTCCCACTTGCAGTCAAAAAACACTGCTCCCATGGTAAAAATAATGCAAAAAAGCATAGAAAAGTCCATAGTAATCTCCACTTCCCTTTATTTTATTCAATTCGTTTTCTGGAAATCTGCAACTGAATCGCTGCATCTGGATTTGTTATGGGCTAATTATATCCGCCCTTTTCGGATTTGTCTAGTGGATTTTTCTGATTTTCTTCTTTTTGGCAAAAGTAGCTAAAAACAACAGAAAAATTTCAGTGGATATTGCCCTCCATAAAAAAAATGTGTATAATCCTGTTGAGGTGATAAACATGAGTAAAGAAGTAAAAACAAATGCCATGCGCATGCTGGACAAACACCATATCCAGTACGACATGATTCAATATGAATGTGATGAATTTATCGACGGTCTTCATACCGCCGAAAAAACAGGTGCACCGGTAGAACAGTCTTTCAAGACACTGGTGGCACAGGGAAAAAGCAAACAATACTATGTTTTCGTGGTTCCCATCGCGGAAGAAGTGCAGTTAAAACAGGCTGCCAAAGTAGCCGGAGAAAAATCCGTGGAGCTGATCCCGGTAAAAGAGATCACAAAAATCACCGGTTATGTCCGGGGCGGCTGCAGCCCGCTGGGAATGAAGAAACTTTTCCCTACCTTCATCCACAACAGTGCGGAAAATTTTGATAAGATCTATGTCAGCGGCGGTCGGATCGGCACAACCATCTGCCTGAATCCCCAGGAACTCGCAGAGGTGACACGGGCACAGTTTGCGGACATTATCGTCCACGAATCCTGATTTTTGAACGTGTTCCTGTCATTTTTACACTAGAAAAAACATGTCTGTACTTCCAAACTGGGAAGATACAGACATGTTTTTTATCATCTTATCTTTTTGCAGATCGTTCTTTAACCGAATTCATATCCCGGAACATTGTTATTGACATAGGAATTTCCTTCCAGTACATCCAGACCGCTCACCTGCATCTCCACAACCTTCGGCAGTGCATTCCAGCTGTCCGGGAAGGTAAATACCAGATTCGTTCCGTCCTTTTCTGATACTGCTTTTGTTCCATCTTCCACAAATGTAGCGGTTCTGGTATCCAGCAGTTCTTTCTTATTTCCGTCGGTCAGCTGATATACCGTGAAATCAAAAGACTGATCGGTGATATTGGACACTTCAATCTGACAGTATGAATTACTTCCGCCATCTGCTGCCATCGCTTCGTTGAGATTTATATCCTTATAGCTTCCCTCATACACCTGATACTGTGCAGCTACCGGTGTAAGATCCTGCGGAATCGCCTGCACCGTCTCTTCCTTCTGTGCCTCTTCGTCATCCGGCGCAGCTGTCACCATCGCCTCCGGCGTCTCTTCCGGTGTAACCGTTGCCTCCGGGGTTTCTGTAACCTCCTGCTCATCCTCCGCTTCCGGAGTTTCTTCCTGTATCACTTCGGTATCTTCCTGCTCCACTTCTGTAGATGCACCGGATCCACACGCAGCAAATACCATGCTCATCGCTAATATACCTGCCATCATTATTTTTCGTCTCATAATTACTATTCTCCTCTCCCTGTACGGTTTCCCGCATCTTTCTTTTTTTATTATCCCACAAAACCGCATAGATAGAAAGTAGATTTTGCAAATCTTTTTCTCCCGGCATCATCAAAATGGTTTCGCCTGGCGGAAAATCACTATGAAATACACCAAAAACCGGGCACACAGATTCCACTCCCCTGGATCTGCTGCCCGGTCTTTCCGGTGTCGGAGTTCTCCCCTCTCCGTTACCGTTTAATACTTTTGTATGCTCTTACTCGTCATGGTTTTTTTACAATAATAACCTTTATTTATACTCTCTTTTTATAACTTCTGTTCTTTACTCAGCCAAATTCATGTCCTGGAACATCATTGTTTACATACATGCATCCGCCCATATCTTTCAGACCGGATACCTGCATACATACTACATCCGGAAGTGCTCCACGATCATCCGGGAAAGTAAATACCAGATGATATCCTTTTCCATTATACTCCGCCTGTGTTCCGTCTCCGGTAAATACTGCTGTATGTGTTTTGAATTTTAAACTCCGGTTTGCTCCGTCTACATCATAAATCGTAAAGTCAAAAGATGTCGCAGTTACGTTTGAGACATTAATCTCACAATATGGTTTTCCCTCAACATCATCGTCTGCAAATGTATACACAACTTCATCAAAATAAGTTCCTGCATACATCTGATATTTTGCCTGAACACCTGTAGTCTGTGCGCTGTCCTGACTTCCTGATTCTGACTGTTTGCTCTCGCTGCCAGATGATGTACTCTGTTTTGCAGAACTGCTTCCCGTTGTTGTGCTGCTTGCAGTAGCATTACCGGAGTTCTTATCTGACGATGTACTTCCCTTTGTTCCTGTTGTACTGTTTGAACCGGTACTTGCACTTTCTGAAGAACTGCTGCTGTCCGTCTGTGCCTCCCCTGCACTCTGTTCAGTATTTTCCGTTGTCTCTTCCGGCTCCAGAGTCGTTGCTTCCTCTGTTGGTGCTTCCGAAACTACCGCATCCTCTGTTACGCTTGTCTCCGCTTTGTTCCCACAGGCTCCCAGTACCATACTTGCCATCAACACTGCTACGATCATGCTTTTTCTCTTCATAGTTTCCTCCATTTCTGCCATTACTCCCTATGGCAAACCGCTTTTTATTAAATTGTAGCATTTCCTGCCACAACTCATAATCATTCGGCATAAATTGCAATCTAAATGCAACAATTACTTACTGTTTTTCCAGAGAATCGTATGCCTCTGTGATATCCCCTTCCGGCCAGTTGTTCAGATACCAGGAGGTTACTTTTCCGTTCTCATCACTTTCCAGTTCCATATAATACTGCGCTTTGTCTGTCTGCATGATATAGCCACCATACTGGTACTCTGTCCATCCGTGATCGGTCATGGCTTTTCCGGATGCTCCCGCTTCATCTCCGATATGGATCCCATACAGTGCCACTGCCTGATTGCCTTCATTTTTCATACTGAAGGTCTCGCCCTGCCACTCCAGATAAAATCCGTCTGACACATAGGACTGTGCATTCGGGAACTGCCAGCACTCTGTCGTTGTCATCTGTAAGATATTTTTCAGCTCTCCGAAATTCTCCAGATAATCACCGACATCAACCCCTTTTGTGCTCTGTTCTGTCTCGCCGGTTGCTGCTTCGTTGGATGCTTCTTCTGTTGTCTCCCCTGTCTGTGTTTCACCTGATGACGCTTCTTCCGTCGGTGTTTCCTCCGTTGTTGTTTCCTCTGCCGGTGCTTCCGAAACTACCGGGTCTTCCACCACACTCGTCTCTGTCTTTTTCCCGCAGGCTCCCAGTACCATACTTGCCATCAACACTGCTACCATCATGCTTTTTCTCTTCATAGCTTCCTCCATTTCTGCCATCCTTTTCGATGGCGCAAACCACTTGTTCCTGCAGGTTCAACCCCTCTGTCTCTTACTGTCCGTCTCCTCTGCCCGGGTATCTTTTCCCTTCCTGCATTTTCGAATAATTTGCATATCAAAGTATTTGATTGGATTATAGCACCCGAAAATCCCCCTGTAAACAGGATCTGAAAAACGTAACTAAAACTTAATTTCTCCGCATAACAAGCTAATATTTCTTAGCAAATTGTAGCATCTTTGGTGGTTTCTCGTAACAATTTGGCATAAAATGCAATTAAAATGCAACATTTACTTTGACAGGATCATAAACCTACTGTTGTCTCAGAATTCTGTTCTTTAATTTTTATCCAACTTATAAAATCACATATACTTCAAAAGTCTGATCCTCCGTATGAATTTCCATAACTCCCTCATACTTCTCCACCACTTTCCGCACCGATTTCAACCCGATCCCGTGATTCTCACGATCCTTCTTTTCTGATATGTAATTCCCTGCACGATCTTTTTTGAGATCACCTGTGTATGGATTTTGAACCTTAATAAGCATTTTTTCTTTCTGATACAGCAGACTCACAAAAATATCTTTCTCATTCTCAAGCTTCTCTGTTGCCTCCATCGCATTATCCAGTAGATTGCCCAGAATGATACTCAGATCTGTAGATTCATACGGCAGTTCCGCCGGTATCCGGCTTTCCAGGTGAATGGTGATTCCTTTTTCTCTGGCAATGATATTTTTATAGTTAATTAATGCATCTACCGCCAGATTTCCACTTTTGGATAATTCACTTTTGTTATCTATATTTTCGCCAAGATATTCTTTCAGAAACTTCTTCGCTTCGTCCGGATTTTCTGCCAATAACTCCTGTAAATAGATCATATGGTTTTTTATATCGTGTCGGGTTCTGCGGACTCCATCTATTGTTTTTTGCTTTTCATGTAACTCTTCGTCATACATTCGAACCTGTTCAGCATACAGCTGCTTCATACTTTTTTCTTCCACTTTTTCCTGATATATTAGATACAATTTCAGTGCAATCATATCAACCAACAATAACATGAATGTAATAATTCCTGACCAGATTTTTACCAGATCGCCTTCTGCATGGATTGATATTGTAAGATTTCCTATCAGTACCCAGATGTTTACATTTGCAATTATGATCAGAAAAATGCCGTATCCTTTCTTTTGTACTCCTTCCACCTTTCCTTTGCATAGCAGGCACAAAATCCGAATGCAAATCCAAAAAACAATTTTCCCCATCACCGAATACAGATACAGATTTCCAGTCAAATCTCCCTGAACCAGTAAGATAAATATTGCAATAACGCCTTCCGATATTCCACTTAGTGAAATCGCAAGCAATATCATCATAATATTTATCGCAAATGTCGTTTGATAGGAACACCAGCAGATAATGGCCAAAGCAATTACATTTCCAGTCATAGTCGCTAAAGGTCCCTTTACTAAACCCATTATGCTCATATGATACAGGAAGAAAAAAATCCACATACCTGTATATTTCCATCCCACAATTTTTTTCTTTAAAAATGCCGAAAAAAACTGTTCCATTGTAATAACCAGCGCGGAAGCCGCCAAAATCTCCCAGAATATCTTTTCCATATTTTCTTCCTTTGTATTTTTTGTTTACAATCTTCGCCTTTCAGCGGTCTATATAATCACACATATTTCAAAAATCTGGTTCTCTGTATGAATTTCTATAACACCTTCATACTTCTCCACCACTTTCCGCACCGATTTCAACCCGATCCCGTGATTCTCACGATCCTTCTTTTCTGATATGTAATTCCCTGCACGATCTTTTTTGAGATCACCTGTGTATGGATTTCGAATCTTAATGAGCAGCTTCTCTTTCTGATACATCAAACTCATAAAGATATCCTTTCCATCCTCAACTCTCTCCGTCGCTTCAATCGCATTGTCCAACAGATTTCCAAGAATAATACTCAAATCTGTAGATTCATACGGCAGTTCCGCCGGTATCTGGCTTTCCAGGTAGATTGTAACCTCTTTTTCTCTGGCAGTCATATTTTTATAGTTAATCAGTGCATCCACTGCCAGATTTCCACTTTTTGAGATTTCATCTGTAACTTCACTTTGTCCGATGTATTCATCCAAAAATTCCCTTGCTTTTTCCGCGTCTGTATTTAACAGTTCTTTCAGATAGATCATGTTATTTTTCATATCATGTCTGGTTCTGCGAATTTCCTGGATCATCGCCTGACGATCTTTGATCTGTTTATCATAATACTGTACCTGATAGGCGTATTCTCTGTTTTCTCGTTCTACATCCAGCTGCATTTTATGCATTGCATATACCTTAAACACGATAATATCCAATAACAATATTATAAAAACAGATATCAATAACCACATCTGTACCGTGTTGTCCTGAACACTGTTGCTTATCAAAAATATGATATAATTTGATACCAGAGTGCTTCCTGCCGTTAGCAGTAACAGATTTCCATATCTGCGTTGTTGTTCTATTGCCTCCATTTTCCCTTTATATACCATTGATAAAATCCGTGTACATAACCAGAAAATAATTTTACCCATCAGGGAATACAGCATAATATTTCCATCAATGCTTCCTTTTATATTTATGAGCAATACAACTATGATTTCCTCTGACAATGCCCCTATAGCCACCGACAACACCGCAATCAGAATCTTTATCCTCAGAGCCGCCTCATACCCCAGCCAGCATACAATTACTGTCACAGTTGCATCCTGTATCAGGTTTATGATATAGTTTTCTACTTTTGTCATAAAATGAAACAGAAAATAGAACATCCATATGCATATAAAGATCCGGCGATTCTTTTTACGTTTTAAAAATGTAGATAGAAAGTCTTCTTTTACAAAAACAACCGCCAGACAATTCATGAAACTCCACAGTACCGAACTCATTCCATCATCCCCATAAACTTCTTTAACGCCTCATTCTTATACTCCCCGCTCACCGGGAGTTTTTCTCCGGTCAGGAGTTCTACCTCGGTGGAGCTAAGGGATTTGATGTAGTAATAGTTCACCACATAGGAACAGTGTACACGGATAAACATATTTCCGGTATGGCTAATCTCTTCCAGCAGATCCTTCATTTTTTTATAAAAACGATATTCTTCTCCGTTTTTTCCAACCAGATGAATGACTCTTCTTCTGCTCTCCATATAGACGATATCGCGGTAGGGAATCTGGTACAGGCGTTTATTGAATTCAAAATGCAGGCGATCCTCCAGGCTGGTCAGTTTCTTATATGCAACCCGGAAATATTCCTCGAATTTTTCCGGATCTATCGGTTTGTGGAGGAAACGCAGTGGTTCGACTTCAAACAACTGTTCGTAATAACTGTCATAACTGGATACAAAGATCAGAATGGCATATGGATCACGATCCCGGATCTTTCTTGCCACGGTAATCCCATCCATATTTTTCATCTCGATATCCAGATAGACTATATCATAGGAACCATTTTTCTCAATTGCTTCCCATAGTGTCTCACCATCAAAAAATATATCTGTTTCAAAAGAAATACCCGTTTTTTCACGGATTTTCTGTAATTGCCCGTCGATTTCTCCTGTCAGCAGCCGGTCGTCATCACATACAGCTATTTTCATTCCTTTTTCCTCCGTTTGGTCATATATTTTATAGTAACACATGCCTACGGACAATTCTATATATATCTTTGTTCCCTGCGGCACAAAAAGCAGCCCCACCGGAAAGCTATCATTCTTTCCGGCAGGGCTGCCTGTGCTCTTTTCTTTATCCCTCAATCTTTTTCCTGTTCTCTGCAACGACCCGTTCCACGCGTGTCCGGTAGATCCGGCTTACGGGGATGCGGGTTCCGTCCATCAGACCGACTTCCTGGCTCCAGAGCCAGGAGAGGTAACGTCCGTTGATCAGATAATCTCTGTGGACTCTGAGGAAGCGTTCCTCCACTCCTGCAAGTTCCCGTTCCACCTCTGTCATAGGAACCGGGATCCGGTACATTTCTTTCATGGTAAAGACAAGGACGGAGTTACCGCTTTTTCTGATGTATTCGATATCGCGGTACAGGACGCGTCCTTTCTGTCCCTGTGCGTCAAAAGAAAGATATCTGCTTCCGGGTCCCAGGTGGCTGATGGTGCGGTAGAGTTCTTTTCGGAATTCTTCCTTTGACAGCGGCATCGAGAGATACGACACCGGCGCCAGGTGTTCTATCTGATTCAGATTCAGACGGTTCCATCCCGGAAGAAAAAAGATGGTTTCCCGGTCTGCCATACGGATGCTGGAGGCAAAGGTATAGCTGTCGATATCCCGAAGGTTTTTTCCAATACAGATCACATCATAGTGTTCTCTGTTCAGGATTTTCTTCGCCAGCCGATAGCAGTTTTTCATCACATCCACCTGAATCTGTGCATTGCCTTTTCCTGTAAATTCATCTACATATTCTCTGATCTGTTCGCCGATCTGTACCTCGGATGTACAGACCGCTATCTTCATATATGGTAAATTTCTGTTCATCGCCCGTTCGCCTCTGTTACTGGAGTATTTTCTCCTATTATACCTGCTTTTATCGACAGATTTCGGGGGATGGCATTTTTTACGGTCTATATGTAACAAGATATGGGACAGGTTGTTTTTGCAACAACGTAAAAAACCAGCAGCTCCCGGACATTTTTATCCGAAAGCTGCTGGTTTCTGGTTTATACTATATTCTTTTTGTTCGTCGCACTCAGTCTGGTCATCGCACGGGCGAGGGATGCTTTGGACATGTAGTATTCCTGCATGCTCTGCTTCTGACGAAGCTGTTCCTCGGCTCTTGCTTTCGCTTCTTCCGCACGCTTCCGGTCGATGTCTTCCGGGCGTTCTGCGGTGTCTACCAGAATGGTCAGACGGTTATTGATCATCTCTGCAAAGCCCAGACCTACGATCGCCTCATGCCAGTTTCCTTCCTCATCGCGGAAACGAAGTTCGCCCTCTCTGATGGAAATGATACTGTCTGCATGATGGGCCAGTACGGTACGTTCACCATCATCACCTGGGAGAGTCACTGCTTCTACCCTTCCCTGGTAAAATACATGGTCACTGGCAAGAACTCGCATATAAAATCCACTCATGCCGGTACCTCCTTATCTTAAGCCTCCTGTGACTTTGCTTTCTCGATAACATCATCGATGGTTCCTACATTAAAGAATGCCCATTCCGGATATTCATCCATCTCACCGTCAACGATTGCTTTGAAACCGCGGATGGTCTCAGCCAGCGGCACGTATTTTCCGGGAACACCGGTAAAGGTTTCTGCTACGTGGAACGGCTGGGACAGGAAACGCTGGATCTTTCTTGCACGGAATACGGTCAGTTTATCGTCTTCTGACAGTTCTTCCATACCAAGGATCGCGATGATATCCTGCAGTTCTTTGTATTTCTGAAGAATCTCCTGCACTTTTCTTGCTACGCGGTAGTGTTCTTCTCCTACCACATCCGCTTCCAGAATACGGGAAGAAGATTCCAGCGGATCTACTGCCGGATAGATACCCTGTTCTACGATCTTACGGGAAAGTACCGTAGTGGCATCCAGATGGGCGAAGGTAGTCGCCGGAGCCGGGTCTGTCAGGTCATCGGCAGGCACATAAACAGCCTGTACGGAAGTTACGGAACCGTTCTTTGTGGAAGCGATTCTCTCCTGCAGTTCACCCATTTCATTGGCCAGAGTCGGCTGGTAACCTACTGCGGAAGGCATACGGCCAAGCAGTGCGGATACCTCGGAACCTGCCTGTACAAAACGGAAAATGTTATCAATAAACAGAAGCACGTTCTGATGTTCTTCATCACGGAAATATTCTGCCATGGTCAGACCCGTCTCTGCTACACGCATACGGGATCCCGGTGGCTCGTTCATCTGTCCGAATACCAGAGCGGTTTTCTCCAGTACACCGGATGCTTTCATCTCACTCCACAGGTCATTACCTTCACGGGAACGTTCTCCTACACCGGTGAAGATGGAATATCCACCGTGTTCTGTTGCGATGTTACGGATCAGTTCCTGGATCAGTACGGTTTTACCTACACCGGCACCACCGAACAGACCGATCTTACCACCTTTGGCATAGGGTGCCAGAAGGTCGATTACTTTGATACCTGTCTCCAGGATCTCTACAACCGGGCTCTGTTCCTCAAAGGTCGGGGGATCTCTGTGGATTACCCAGTGCTGTTCTTTCTCCAGGCTTTCTCCACCATCGATGGTGTCACCCAGTACATTGAACAGACGACCCAGTGTCTTTTCTCCTACCGGCACCTGAATACCTGCGCCTGTAGCTGTTACTTCCATATCACGGTGAAGTCCTTCACTGGAATTCAGCATAATACAACGAACCATATTGTTTCCGATGTGCTGTGCTACTTCCATGACACACTTTTTCCCACCGTTGTCAACTTCCAGAGCATCCTTGATGGACGGGAGAGTCTGTCCTTCGAAAAGGACGTCTACTACAGGTCCCATGACCTGTACGATTTTTCCTGTCTGCATATGGATTCGCTCCTCCTCTCTTATCTCTCTATATATTTTTGCCTCTACTTGTGTTTATTTTTCTGTGCTTTCGCACCTGCGATAACCTCGGTGATCTCCTGGGTGATCGCTGCCTGTCTTGCCCGGTTATACTGAATCGATAAGGCTTTCAGCATCTCGCTGGCATTCCGGTTCGAGGCATCCATGGCTGTCATACGGGCGTTCTGCTCGCTGCAGTAGGATTCTACCAGACAGCCGTATATCGTTCCCACTACATAGTTCGGAATGATGGTATTTAACACTTCATCTGCGGACGGTACCAGCATGATCTCCTCATGATGTACATCCGCCGGAATTCCCATTTTCAGTTCGGTATGGAACGAAGCTTTCTTTAACGGAAGCAGCTGAAGAGTCTGTGTCTCATTGGTCACAGCATTTTCCATGTTGGTGTAGATCACATGGATCTCATCCAGTTTTCCTTCCAGATATTCCTCTACCATACGCAGCCCGATCATACGGGCACGGTGCATGGAAGGCTTCTGAACCGTAAAGTGGAAATCCATATCCACAGACACGTCCGGCAGTGTTTTCTTTGAAAAATACTGCCGACCCAGTTCTCCAAGAACAAACAGACTGTGTTTTCCTTCCCACTGCAGCTGCTCTTCTGCCATCTTGATCACGTTATGGTTATAAGCACCTGCCAGTCCTTTGTCTGCTGTTACGATGATGTGACCGATCTTCCGGTCTTTTTTCGGAATCTCCGGTCTCTCATCGAAGAAAGCATGCTCAATATCCGGCACATGACGCAGGATACGGCGGATCGCGGACTGCATCTCAAAGAAATAGGGCTCTGTATCTGACAGCGCTTTCTTTGCTTTCTTCATCTTGGATGATGAGATCATGTACATCGCATTGGTGATCTTCATGGTGTCCTGGATACTCTTGATCCGGTCCTGTATCTCTTTTACATTTGCCATATTAACACCTGCTCTTCTTGAATTCCTCTGCCACTTCTACGATCTTTTCTGTCAGTTCATCGTTGAGAACTTTTTTATCATTCAGTTCATCGATGATCTCTTTATGCATATCTGCAAAATACTGCAGCATATCCATCTGGAATGCTTTCAGTTTGCTTACTTCCACATCTACCAGAACTTTATGTGTTGCAGCTACCAGAGTGATAACCTGCTGTGGCATGGAAAGCGGATTACATAATGGCTGTTTTAACAGTTCCATCAGACATTTTCCATACTGTAACTGCGCTTTGGTTGTCTCATCCAGATCGGAACTGAACTGGGTAAATACTTCCATCTCACGGTACTGAGCCAGGTCGATACGGATACTTCCTGCTGCTTTCTTCATGGCTTTTGTCTGTGCCGCACCACCTACACGGGATACGGAAAGACCAACGTTTACGGCCGGACGCATACCGGAGAAGAACAGATCACTTTCCAGGAAGATCTGACCGTCAGTGATGGAAATAACGTTTGTCGGGATATAGGCCGACAGGTCACCCGCCTGTGTCTCGATGATCGGCAGCGCTGTGATAGATCCGCCGCCTTCTTCATCGCTCAGCCGGCTGGAACGTTCCAGCAGTCTGGAATGCAGATAGAATACGTCACCCGGATAAGCTTCACGTCCCGGAGAACGCTCCAGCAACAGGGACAGGGCACGGTATGCAACCGCATGTTTGGACAGATCATCGTATACGATAAGTACGTCTTTTCCTTTGTGCATAAAATATTCTGCCATAGCGGTTCCCGAATAAGGTGCAATGTACTGTAACGGTGCACAGTCACTGGCTGTAGCAGAAACGATGATGGTGTAATCCATAGCATCATGTTTGGTCAGTGTATTTACCAGTTTTGCAATCGTAGATGCTTTCTGACCGATGGCAACGTAGACGCAGATTACGTCTTTGCCTTTCTGGTTTAAGATGGTATCGGTTGCGATCGCTGTCTTACCGGTCTGACGGTCACCGATGATCAACTCACGCTGTCCACGTCCGATCGGGAACATGGAGTCGATAGACAAGATACCGGTCTCCATAGGAACACTGACAGATTTTCTCTCAATAATACCAGGTGCTTCTCTTTCTACCGGATAGTAGTCGTCTTCTTCTACAGCTCCCTTTCCGTCGATCGGCTCGCCCAGCGCGTTGATAACTCTGCCGACAAATCCTTCACCGACCGGGATTCCGGCTTTCTTTTTCGTACGTACCACACGGGTACCTTCTTTGATTCCTGTATCTTTACCGAACAGGATACATCCGATGGTATCCTGACGGATATCCTGAACCATTCCTTTTTCGCCGTTTTCAAAAGTTACGATCTCGCCGTACATCGCATGATCGATTCCATAGATCGTTGCGATTCCGTCACCGACACTGATAACCTTACCGGTTTCCTGTTCCTGACACATGGCATCGTAATTTTCGATTTTCTCTTTCAGAATGGAAATAATTTCTTCTGAGCTGATTGTGCTCATTTCTTTCACCTCCGGATCAATCGTTGTTGCAGCTGACGGACTCTGCCGCGCAGACTCCAGTCAAATTCCCGGTCCCCCACACGAAGAACAAATCCTCCGATCAGGTCCGGCTGCTGTTCAACAGTCATTTCCACGCCATTGACGCCATAGGTTCTCCTGACGAACTGTTCCATCTGAGCTTTCTGATTCTCATCCGGCTCATGGACACAGTACAGCGTAGCGGCCACAATTCCCTTTTCCTTTCTCACACAGGCCCTGTAGCTTTCCAGCATGTCATCGATCTGATCACATCTTCGCCGGTCACTGACTGTCTTTAAAAAGTTGTGTAAGCTCTTCGGGAATATTGTTTCTATAATCTCATGCTTTACCTCTTTGGTAAGAGTCGGATCATTGAGAATTTTCACCAGCTGAGGCGCCGCACACAAAGCCGCTTTCATCTGTTCCACATCTTCTGCGGGAACTCTCAGATCATAAAGCACTTTTCCATAACGATCAGCGGTCTGTGTCATTGGCCTCACCTGCTTTTTTCAAAAATTGTTCATACAGCGCACCGTCACTCTGTGGATCAGTACCTTCCTGCAGGATACGGGATACTGCGGTAAGAGCAAGTCCTGCAACTTCGGACTGCATCTCTTTCATTGCTTTTTCCCGATCCAGTTCCACATCCTTTCTGGCCGCTTCTTTTATCTTTTTCGCCTGTTCATCCGCTTCACCCAGAATACGGTCATATTCCACCTGGGCATTTCCTCTGGCTTTCTCAACCAGCTGGAGAGATTCTTCCTTCGCAGATGCAAGGGCTTCTTCATATTTAACCTTCAGTTCCTTCGCCTGGCTCTCCTGGACTCTGGCACCTTCCAGACCCTGTTTCACCATCTGCTCTCTCTTATCCATGATCGCAGTTACCGGTTTGATCAGGAACTTTTTCAGTAAAAGGTAGAGAATGATGACGTTGATAATGGTCCAAACCAGATTTAAGTCTATCCGTAACACCCTTTACTCACCTGCCTTTCTCGTTTTTCTCATGTTTCGGTAATGGTGATTAGCCAAGGAAGAAGATGATCAGCAGACCGATAACGAAACCGTAAATAGCGGTTGCCTCTGCCAGTGCACAACCAAGAAGAAGGGATTTGCTGATTTTGCTTTCTGCTTCCGGCTGTCTTGCGATTGCATCTACTGCTTTACCTGTTGCCAGACCGATTCCCAGTCCTGCTCCGATACCTGTTAATACTGCTACTGCTGCTCCGATTGCTACTAACATAATGTTTTCTCCTTTTCTCTTTTCCAATTAAGTTTACTCAATAGCTTCTTTGATAAACAGTGCTGTCAGAAAGACAAACACATATGCCTGGATCAGTCCGTCGAAAATATCAAAATAACAGGTCAACGGTACAGGCACCAGTACAGGGGCTACTGCTTCGATCAGTTTCATGACAACGAAGGAACCCAGTACGTTACCGAATAATCGCATACAAAGGGATACCGGTCGGATGAAGATTTCCAGGATGTTGATCGGCAACACCACCGGTGTAGGTTCTGCAAAACTCTTCAGCCACTTTTTTCCGCCTTTTGCATGGATTCCGGCAAATTCAATTAATACAATGCTCATGATTGCCAGAGCTGCTGTTACATTCATGTCTTTAGTTGGTGGTTTAAATCCCAGAATACCAATCAGATTGGCTACGCCAATATAAATGGCCACCGACATCAGATAAGGAATATACATTTTTCCTTTTTCTCCAAGAATATCTTTGAAGAAATCCTGTATGACACCGATCACTGTTTCCAGTGCCAGCTGGCGTTTACTGATGTTTTCAGGTTCCACCTGGAGATTGCGTGTAAGTAATATGGAAATTATTACCAGTGCAGCCATAATGATCCAGGTTACAACCACCGACTCTGCGATTTTAATTCCTCCAAACAGGGGGATCGTAAAGGCAGTGTCACAGTTCAGCTCTTCCAGTAATTTACTTGCTAAATCCGTTTCTCTCCCTCCCTTTCCTTAACTTTTAATAAGCAAAACGTAACTGCTCAGTACCCTCGTGGGATATTACCTACTGAATAGTCACTTAAAACTTCTTAATTTATATCCTCTCCATAAATCCGAAGTTTTACAAATTTTACTTCTGAATTTTTCATTTGTCAACATTCCTATTTTTCATGTTTGTTTTCGTCAAGTTTTCCCGTATTTTAGCGAAACTGACCATTAGTCGTTTTATTATTCACAAAATCCTGTGTATTTTTTATGCTATTTTCATTTTTCCAGGTTTTCTTAAAATTTCCCAGCTCGAAACCTGTCTTTTTTTAGATATTTTTTATATCTTTTTTAGTTATTTTTATCATTTTGTGAATTCGTAGATACCGATGCCGGTAGCCAGGGCCAGGTTTAACGAATCGATATGATCGGTATGACGGATCACCACACTTTGGCCTTCATCCGCAAAACTGTCCGGCAGTCCGGTGGCTTCATTTCCGAAGATCAGGGAGTAGGTCTCAGTGGTGTCTCTCTGAAGCTCCTGCAACGGCACAGCTCCCTTTAGCATAAACGGATAAAGGCTTCTATTACCCGCCTGTTCTTTGTAGGCTTCAAAGCTTGGGAAATAACAGAAATTCAACTGAAACAAAGATCCCATCGAGGCCCGTACTACTTTCGGGTTAAATACATCCACACCCGGCTCTATGATCGCAAGATTTTCGATACCAAAACCGATGCTTGTCCGGATGATCGTTCCCATATTCCCCATATCACTCGGGTTGACAAGAACGATATGATCCGCTGTTGGATCCAGCTGGTTCGTGTATTTTTCAAACACACCGACAGCGAAGATGTTCTCTTTGTCTCTGAGCTTTTCAACCGCTTTTCCGGCCCGTTCGATCGGTATATTGTGCCGGTTACACAGATCAGTGATGATCTCCAGTTGAGTCTCACTGTTCATATCCGGGTGAAGCAGGACTTTCAGCACATGTTCCGGCTGATTTTTCAGCAGTTCAATCGTCGGGAAAGCGCCGAAGGTGTAGGAGTGGTTCATTTTTTTTGCGTATTTTTTTAACGGTACATCTCGGTTCATAAGTTTTCTCCTTTTCTTTGTTTATTCAGAAGGTCTTTTTTGACCTATAGATTTTGAATTTTCGTATCAGACATTAAAAAAGCACCGTCCCCGATGCTCCATGTCATCGAAAACAGTGCTTTAAGTGCGCCTTCAGGGATTCGAACCCTGGACAAATAGATTAAGAGTCTACTGCTCTACCAGCTGAGCTAAAGGCGCTTGTATCTGTAACGCAAGAACTATTATATCATCCGTATAGAAAAATGCAAGTCTTTTTTTACAATTTTTTTCGTTTTTTTTCACTTTTCTTTCTCGCACACAGGATATCGTCCAGTTCTGACAGACGTTTGTGCAGATCAGTCAGTTTGCGGTCGATCCTGGGGTTGTTGTAGCTCCAGTCGTAGAAGCGGTTGCGGCAACAGCATTTTTTTCCCATCTTCTCCCTGATCCTTCCAGGTTCTGTTGTTATAATATGATATGAAGGAGAAAGAATCCGGTCCACAGCGGGTTATTCCGCTGCGCCGGATCATTTTCTCTTCTTATCGGTGAATGATCATTTTATGGATCGGGTTTCCTGCCCGGGAGAATTTTTCTTCGTATTCGGTCATTACATTTCCTTCCATCAGCTTTGCATCATGATGAAGATCAAAAGTCGAAGCGTCCAGAACCCAGCCTGCTTCTTTCACTTCTTCCAGTGAGAACTCAAACAGCGGGCGGTTATCGGTCTTGAACTCTACCGTTCCCTCCGGTGCCAGGATCTTGTCGTAACGCTCCAAAAACTGGCGGGAAGTCAGACGGCGTTTTGCATGACGCTCCTTCGGCCATGGGTCCGAAAAGTTCAGATAGATCTTATCAACTTCTCCTTTCTCAAAGACATCCGGCAGATTCCGTGCATCCATACGGATAAAATACAGGTTTGGCAGATCTTCTTCGAGCTGTTCTCTCTTCTGCACCGCACGGAGCAGTACACTGTCATACATCTCGATCCCCACAAAATTACGATCCGGATGCAGGCGCGCCATATCCATGATAAAACGTCCCTTTCCCATTCCCACTTCAATCTGTACCGGCTGCTCATTGCCAAAAAGCTGCCCCCATGTTCCCTTGTGTGTCTCCGGTTCCTGTACCACATAATCGCTGGCTGCAATCGTCTCTTTAGAGCCGCGTATATTCCTTAACCTCATATATTTCCCTCCAGGTATTTTCTTGTGTAAAACAGCTATGTCGCGCTTTATTCTACTATAAAAGAGGCATACTTGGAAAGGACTATTTTTCATTATGAATATGAATAAATTTGTTATACACTTCCAATAATTTGTATACATATAGACAGTTCTGATTTACTTTTTGATTGAATAGGTGTATGATAATGATAAATTTTAAACAAAGGAGTAGGGAAAAATGGAATCTGTAATCGACAAATTGTCTGAAATCGAGACAGCCGCTTCCCGCATTATGGAATCTGCTGTCGAAGAAACCCGACGTCAGGACAACGCGGCCGAGGAACGTACCTCTACTTATGATAACGATACGGATGCTCAGGCTGCCAGAACACTGGAAGCTGCCAAACGCACTTTGCAGGAACAGGCGGATCGGGAACTGGAACACCTGAAAACCTCCACCGAACGTTCCCTTAAGCACATGGATGCTTATTATAAGGAACATAAAGATGCATTATGCGACAAGATTTACCATAAAATAATCAGGATGTGAAGTATATGGGATCATTATTATCTTACAGTGGTCTGACCACGAAGATCCGAGCCATGCAGAGCAGACTGCTGACTGACGATCAGTACCGGGAACTGGCAGAACTCAAAAGCGTTCCCCAGGCAGTTACCTATCTGAAACAGCAGCCCGCTTATGAAGCGATCCTGGACTCTCTCTCAGAAGAGGCTCTGCACCGTGGAAAGATTGAACAGCTTCTGGTGAATTCGATTTATCGCGATTTTACCAAGATTTATCAATTTTCCAACATGGAGCAGCGCAAATTCCTCAATCTTTATTTCGGACGATACGAAGTGTCCATCATGAAAGAATGTCTGAATAAAATCTTTGATCACAGAGATGTAAATCTGGATCTTTCTTTATTCAAACCATTCTTCGATAAGCACTCACAGCTGGATATCAACCTGCTGACCGCGTCCCGGTCTATTGAAGAATTTGTCAGTCATCTGCGGGGAACCAGTTACTACCAGCCACTGGCCGCACTGTCCGGTCTGGAAACACCAACGCTTTTTGACTACGAGATGGCACTGGATCTTTCTTATTTTTCTGCCATATGGAAGACAAAAGACAAGATTCTCTCCAAAAAGAACCTGGAAGAGATCACCAAAGCCTACGGGAACAAATTTGATCTGCTGAATCTTCAGTGGATCTACCGTTCCAAACAGTATTACCATATGACCGCTGCCGATATCTATGCACTGCTGATTCCTGTGAATTACAAGCTGCATAAGAAAGATATCGCTGCTCTGGTAGAAGCTGAGACGATGACAGCTTTCGAATCGCTTCTTGACCGGACCTACTATGGACGACGTTACGAAAAACTGAACTCACATACGCTTGAAGAGATGTACAGCAGCATCATGAAGCATGTCCTTTCCGGAGAAAGCAAAGCGGATCCTTATTCTGTATCCACGATCTACTGCTACCTCTATCACAAAGAACATGAGATCGACCGGCTGACAACGGTACTCGAATGTATCCGTTACAGTATCACGCCGGAAGACACCATGCGCTATATCTCGAAATCGTAAGCAAAAAAACACCGGGGGATGTAACTATGATTGAAAAAATGCAATTTGTAAGCATCACCGGACCAAAAGCCGATATTGACCGGGTGGTGGATCAGTATCTTTCCCGATACGAGATCCATCTGGAAAATGCTCTTGCACAGCTGCAGACGTTAAAAACACTGACTCCTTATCTGCAGATCAATCCCTACAAAGGACTTCTGGCAAAAGCACTGGAATATGAAAAGCTTTTGGACTCCGGAAACATCCAGAAGAATCTCACCATGACACTGGATGAAGCGGTCGCATTGATCGAATCCTTCGATCAACAACTGACCCGAATCAACGAACAGAAAAAAGAACTGGAAGATCAGAAAAAAGAACTGGAAGAACTCCTGACACAGCTGGAACCTTTCCTCTCACTTGACTTTGATATTTCCCGTTTTCTGCAGTTCCGCTATATGACCTGCCGCTTTGGTCGTATCAGCAGGGAATATTACAACAAATTTGAAACGTATGTGTATGGCAGTGAAGAGACGCTCTTTTACCCCTGCCAGAAAAATGACCGGTATATCTGGGGCTTTTATTTCTGCCCGACCAAAGTGACTGACCGGATCGATGCAGTCTACGCATCCATGCATTTTGAACAGCTGGATGTTCCCGAAAAGCTTTACGGCATTCCGTCTCAGGTACAGGCACAGTTAGCCGGACAGTTGCAACAGACAGAAAAAGAGCTGGCAAAACTGCAGGATACCATTGCCGAACTGCTGCAAAAGCAGGGTGAAAAGCTCTATGCAGCCACACGGAAACTGGAAAGTCAGTCCCGCAACTTTGATGTCCGCCGGCTTGCCGCCTGCACCAAAGAGGATAACCGGGAAGTCTTTTATATCCTGTGCGGCTGGATGTCTGTCACAGATGCCACTGCTTTTCAGAAAGAAATCGCGGATGATCAGAATCTCTACTGTTTCGTAGAGACAGATCCGTATTCCACAGCACACGGCGAACCGCCGACCAAGTTAAAGAATCCGAAGATCTTCCGTCCCTTTGAAATGTTTGTGAAAATGTACGGTCTGCCGTCCTATCACGAGATGGATCCTACGATCTTCGTGGCACTGACCTATATGTTTATCTTCGGTGCGATGTTCGGTGATGCCGGTCAGGGAGCCTGCCTGGTGATTGGCGGATTTCTTCTATATAAGTTTAAGAAGATGGATCTGGCGGCCATTATCGGCACTGCAGGTATTTTCTCCACTTTCTTCGGTCTGATGTTCGGCAGCATCTTCGGTTTTGAAGATGTGATCCCCGCGCTCTGGCTGCGTCCGGTGGAGGCGATGTCCAATCTGCCGTTCCTTGGTACGTTAAATACGGTATTTGTCGTTGCAATCGCTTTCGGTATGTTCCTGATCCTGATTACAATGATCTTCCATATTATTAATGCCGTTCGCATGAAAGATGTAGAAGGCATCTGGTTTGACCAGAATGCTGTGGCAGGACTGGTGTTCTACGGTTCCCTGGTCGCTGTGATCTTCCTGTTTATGACAGGTCACACCCTTCCCGCAGGTGTGGTTCTCGGCGTGATGTTCGGTATTCCGTTAGTGATCATTATGCTGAAGGAGCCTCTGGCAAGAATGGTGAAAAAAGAAAGTCCCGTCATCGAAGGAAGCAAGGGCATGTATTTTGTACAGAGCTTTTTTGAACTCTTCGAAGTCATGTTAAGTTATCTGTCCAACACCCTTTCTTTCGTCCGTATCGGCGCTTTCGCCGTCAGCCATGCCGCTATGATGGAAGTCGTACTGATGCTTGCCGGTGCAGAAGCCGGAAGCCCGAACTGGATCGTCGTGATCCTCGGCAATATTTTCGTTACCGCGATGGAAGGCCTGATCGTAGCTATCCAGGTTCTCCGTCTGGAATATTATGAGATGTTCAGCCGTTTCTATAAAGGAAACGGAAGAGCTTTTCAGCCATTTTTAAAAAAATCCAAAAATAAATAAGCAGGAGGATATTATTATGTCAACTATTATCGAAATTCTTACCGCCGCAGCACTGATTCTCAGCATCATCATCCCGGGAGGCGCATTTCTTCTGGGTGAGAGAAACAAAAAACGTTACAAAAAGTCTCTGGCAGTCAACTGTTTCTTCTTCTTTGGCACACTCCTTGTAGGAACCATCGCCATGTTCGCCGGTGCGCAGAACGTACAGGCTGCTACTGACGCAGCCGGAAGTGGTCTTGCAACCGGTCTTGGTTATCTCGGTGCCGCTCTCGTAACCGGCCTGTCCGGCATCGGTTCCGGTATCGCCGTAGCAAGTTCTGCAAGTGCAGCCCTGGGTGCTATCAGCGAAGACGGTTCCCTGTTCGGTAAATCCATGATCTTCGTAGCCATGGCAGAAGGTATTGCTCTGTATGGTCTGATCATTTCCTTCATGATCTTAGGTAAACTTTAATCCTTACAAAGAGGTTTTGCTTTATGAAAATGTATCTGATCAGTGACAACATCGACACCCAGACGGGCATGCGGCTCGCCGGGGTGGACGGTGTGGTGGTGCACGAAAGAGAAGAACTGCGCACCGCTCTGGAAACGGCTCTGGCCGATAAAGAAATCGGGATTCTTCTGCTTACAGAAAAGTTCGGCAGAGAATTCCCGGAAATTGTGGATGAGGTGAAACTCCATCACAAGGTACCTCTGATCGTGGAGATCCCCGACCGTCACGGTACCGGCCGGAAACCGGATTTTATCACCTCTTATGTCAACGAAGCCATTGGACTAAAACTGTAACTATAAATCAAAGAGGGTGAATACATTGACTATCGAAGAAAAATTACAGCATTTTTATACAGCCTCCATCGACAGTGCCATGCAGGAGGCACAGCAGGTGCAGACACAGCATCAGGAAGCCCTGGATAAGATTTTCCAGGAACATAAAGAGACCAAAGAACGGCAGATTCAGTCTCATATTCAGGCGGAAACCGACAATCTCAAACGCGAGATCAACAAAACCGTCTCTGCCAGACAGCTGGAATACCGCCGTCTTCTTTCCGATAAGACCGAAGAGATCAAGCAGCAGCTGTTTCACGATGTGGCGGAGCGTCTTGCACAGTTTCGCTCCACACCGGAATATCTGGAATATCTCTCCCAGCGGATCCAGGAAGCCTGCGACTTTGCCGGAGAAGATGCCCTTGTGGTTTATCTTGATCCCGCAGACCAGAACCGAATCCCGGAACTTGCCGCACGCTTCGGCTTTGCCCCGGTAGTATCCAGAGAAGCTTTCATGGGCGGTATGCGCGCCGTGATCCGCTCCAAAAATATATTGATAGACAACTCATTTGCTACTTTACTCAGGGAAGCAAAAGAAGAATTTGTCTTTGCCGGAGGTATGACAGATGAATAAAAAAGGAATCATTTATGGAATCAACGGACCAGTTATTTACCTGAAGGGAAATACTGGTCTTCGTATGTCTGAGATGGTACATGTGGGTGAGGAGCATCTGGTAGGGGAAGTCATCTCCCTGTCAAAGAAAGCCACCACTGTACAGGTCTTCGAGGAGACCACCGGTCTGAAACCCGGCGCGGAAGTTGTGGGAACCGGTGATGCCATCTCCGTAACACTGGGACCTGGAATCCTGAACAATATTTTCGACGGTATCGAGCGTCCGCTAAGTGAGATTGCTGCCCGCTCCGGCAAATATATCACCCGTGGTGTCAGCGTCGATTCTCTGGATACCTCCAAAAAATGGAATGTTCATGTGACAGTATTCGAGGGCGATCATGTAACCGGAGGAACCGTCATCGCGGAAACCCAGGAAACCGCAAGTATCCTTCATCGATCCATGGTTCCTCCGGATGTGGAGGGAACCGTTATCAAAGCAGCACCTGATGGTGCTTACACGATCGTGGATCCGATCGTCACACTGGAACTTGCCGACGGAACCACAAAGGAACTCTCCCTGTGCCAGAAATGGCCGATCCGTGTTCCCCGTCCGACCAAAAGACGTTTCCCGGCATCCAGGCCACTGATCACCGGTCAGCGTATCCTGGATACCATGTTCCCGATCGCAAAAGGCGGCACCGCCGCTGTTCCCGGTGGTTTCGGTACCGGAAAAACCATGACCCAGCACCAGATCGCCAAGTGGTCCGATGCAGATATTATCATCTATATCGGCTGCGGTGAACGTGGAAACGAGATGACTCAGGTACTGGAGGAATTCGGAGAACTGGTGGATCCGAAGACCGGTCATCCCCTGATGAATCGTACAGCCCTGATCGCGAATACCTCCAACATGCCGGTGGCCGCCCGTGAGGCTTCCATCTACACCGGTCTGACGCTGGCGGAATATTACCGTGATATGGGTTACGATGTGGCTATTATGGCAGACTCTACCTCCCGTTGGGCAGAAGCCCTCCGTGAACTCTCCGGCCGTCTGGAAGAGATGCCGGCAGAGGAAGGTTTCCCGGCTTATCTGGCTTCCCGTCTGTCTGCCTTCTATGAAAGAGCTGGCATGATGGAAAATCTTAACGGAACCGAAGGAAGCGTATCGATCATCGGGGCTGTATCCCCGCAGGGCGGTGATTTCTCCGAACCGGTCACGATGAATACCAAACGTTTTGTCCGCTGCTTCTGGGGACTGGACAAGTCGCTGGCTTATGCACGACATTTCCCGGCGATCCACTGGCTGACCAGTTACAGCGAATATCTGAACGATCTGGCACCATGGTACCAGACCCATGTAAATAAAAACTTTATCGATCTCAGAAACCAGATCATGGCTCTTCTTAATACGGAAAGCAGCCTGATGGAAATCGTAAAACTGATCGGCAGTGACGTTCTTCCGGATGACCAGAAACTGATCCTCGAGATCGCCCGTGTGATCCGTCTGGGATTCTTACAGCAGAACGCATTCCACGCAGATGACACCTGTGTCCCGCTGGAAAAACAGTATAAGATGATGGAAATCATTTTATATCTGTATAAAAAAGCAAAAGCCCTGGTAACCATGGGTATGCCTATGTCTGTCCTGAAAGAGGACAATATTTTCGAAAAGATCATCGCCATCAAATACGATGTGCCAAACGACAAACCGGAAATGTTTGACGATTATAAAAAAGCTGTTGATATCTTCTACGATAAAGTACTGGAAAAGAACGGATAAGGAGGATGGAAATATGGCAATTGAATATCTTGGCTTAAGTGAAATCAATGGTCCTCTGGTAGTTCTGGAGGGAGTAAAAAATGCAGCATATGAGGAAATCGTAGAATTTACCATCGATGGAAAAGAAAAGAAACTGGGACGAATCGTGGAGGTCTATGAGGACAAAGCTGTGATCCAGGTTTTTGAGGGATCCGACAATATGTCTCTCGACAACACCCACACCCGTCTGACCGGGCATCCCATGGAAATCGGTCTTTCCGAGAAGATCCTGGGACGTACCTTCGACGGTATCGGCAACCCGATCGACGGTCTGGGACCGATCGTGGCAGACACCAAAGCAAATATCAACGGTCTGCCATTAAATCCGGTTACCCGTGAATATCCGCGTAACTATATCCGTACCGGCATCTCCGCCATCGACGGTCTGACAACCCTGATCCGCGGACAGAAGCTTCCGATTTTCTCCGGAAACGGTCTTCCCCATGACCAGCTTGCCGCACAGATCGTACAGCAGGCTTCTCTTGGTGACAATACCGATGAAAAATTCGCCATCGTTTTTGCGGCGATGGGTGTCAAATATGACGTGGCTGAGTTCTTCCGCCGTACCTTCGAGGAAAGCGGTGTTTCTGACCACGTAGTCATGTATCTGAACCTGGCAAATGATCCGGTCGTTGAGCGACTGATCACTCCGAAAGTGGCACTGACCGCCGCCGAATATCTGGCTTTTGAAAAAGGTATGCATATTCTGGTCATCCTCACCGATATCACTTCTTTCTGTGAGGCGATGCGAGAGGTATCTTCCTCCAAGGGTGAGATTCCTTCCCGTAAAGGTTATCCGGGTTACCTCTACAGTGAACTGGCCACCCTTTATGAGCGTGCCGGTATCGTACAGGGCGGCACCGGATCGGTTACGCAGATTCCGATCCTGACCATGCCAAACGACGATATCACCCACCCGATTCCTGACCTGACCGGGTATATCACCGAAGGTCAGATCGTTCTGGACCGACAGCTTCACGGACAGGCGATCTATCCACCGATCAACGTACTGCCGTCTCTGTCCCGTCTGATGAAGGATGGTATCGGTAAGGGATATACCAGAGAAGACCATCAGGATGTGGCAAACCAGCTGTTTTCCTGCTACGCAAAAGTAGGAGATGCCAGAGCACTGGCTTCCGTTATCGGTGAAGATGAGCTTTCTCCGCTGGATAAAAAGTATCTGATCTTCGGCAATGCCTTTGAGCGTGAGTTTGTCGGCCAGGGTCCGATGGAAAACCGTACGATCACCGAAACACTGGATATCGGCTGGAAGCTGCTTGGCCTGCTTCCGAAAGAGGAGCTTGACCGTATCGATACCAAAGTTCTGAATCAGTACTATCAGCCAACCGATATTGACCTTGTGGAACAGGCTGTCTCTGACGCACAGTCTATGATGGAATAAAAGGGGGGATTTTATGGATCCAAATACCTTCCCTACCAAGGGAAATCTGATCCTTGCCAAGAATTCTCTGGCTCTTTCTCTCCAGGGATTTGACCTGATGGATAAGAAGCGAAATATTCTGATCCGTGAAATGATGAACCTGATCGATGAGGCGAAGGGTATCCAGTCGCAGATCGATGTGACCTTCCGTGAGGCGTATGGAGCGTTGCAGAGGGCAAATATGGAAATCGGTATTAATACCGTACAGACGATTTCTTATACAGTTCCCATTGAGGATTCGATCCGTATCAAGACCAGAAGTATCATGGGTACGGAGATTCCGTTGGTGGAATCGGAATCTTCCGGGGATGCCCCGACGTATGCGTTTTACAGCACAAAGGAATCTCTGGATGCGGCGAAGCAGGCGTTTGAGAAGGTGAAAGAGCTGACGATCCGGCTCTCCATGGTGGAAAATGCAGCGTACCGGTTAGCGGCGAATATCAAGAAGACGCAGAAGCGGGCAAATGCGCTGAAGAATATCACGATTCCTCATTATGAGCAGCTGACGAAAGATATCAGCAATGCACTGGAGGAGAAGGAGAGAGAGGAATTTACCAGGCTGAAGGTGATTAAGAGGATGAAAGGAGCCGGGGGGTGAAACCCGGCTCCTTTTTTGTTGCATTGCATATCAATAATTGGTCCAGTGGACCAATTTTGATTATGTTATCTCGGCCACCGGTCCTCTTTCTTCGGAAGTGGCTGGAATTTTTGTGTGGGGCGGTCTGGTACCAGTAGGCTACGTCATCCTGGCGTTCGAAGAGGCCGCGGTGACCGACGCCGATTCTCCCCACCAGTAGCGTTCCACCAGCGTGGTCAGTGCCAGATAGGTTCCCACATAGTGTCCTCTTCCTTCTACGCCGTCCAGAATCACATAGTCTTTCTGCAGTTCGGTGATTTTCTGCCGTCTCCACTGCGCACAGAAATATGCGGTGTCTTCCGGCAGTTCGTTATCGTACAGGCAGTAATCGATCTGATAGAAGAACGCCGGGATCGGGTTGGCGTGCCAGGTTTTCCAGACTTCCACTAAAGTTCTAATACATATTTTTTCCTCCTGTCTTTTGCTGACTGCTGCCAGACGTAGTTCCGTTTGTTTTCCTGTAACGTTGATTCACACCTCGATGTTTAAAAGCATACTGTTTGAAATCGTTTTCAATCTCGGGATTCCTCTGCTTTTGTTCGACAACACACGGGAGCTTCTTGCGTGATATTTTACCATTCTCGACTTCTATTGCAAAATAAAAAGTGTTAAATTTCCTCTTTCACACAAAATCGTGTTTTCTTTAAATTGTTTGAAAATTCACTACAATTTTCTCCACTATTTGACTACAAAAAAGTCAATAGGTTTTCCACACTCTTTTTGTCGAAACAGCGATTTATCACTTATTCACAAAACATTTGTTTCTTTTTTCGTTATGTAAATCACGGTTGTCCACACAAAAAAATGTGGATAAAGTGGATAACTTTGTGTATAACTTGATTTTACGGCATTTCCAGCATTTTCCTGTGTGGATAACTGGAGTATAACTTTTTCACTATCCACCGCAATTGTGTGAATTTCAGACACAACTTGGTACTTTTTAACAAAAGCCTCTTTTTATCGCTGTTTTCGCCGGTTTCTCATCAGCATTTTTCCTATATGACACCTATCCGTTTTACGTTTTTACAGGGCGGATCTGTGTCTTTCTTGTAACGACACTTCGGTTCGTCATATCTTTCCCCCGGCTTTCGTCAATTTTTCTGTTATCCACATCACAATACACAGCTCACAAGCCTTGTCGCTCTACAGATTTGTTATTACTGTAGTAAAAAGCATACAGTGCAAAGAGATACTTTTTCTATTTCTCTGTACTATATGCTTTCAACATTCCTCTTCTGTTTCTATTGTTTCATCCCCTGTCCAAAGATGCCGGACAAACTCAAAATCTTTCTGCAAGCAAACTTGCGTCAACCTTCTGCCCTTTTGCCCCTGGTATCATACAGATCCTGCTGTGCCGAATTCACGCAGTTAGCGCCGTCTGCTGCCGCCGTAATGATCTGGCGCAGTTCCTTGGTTCGGATGTCCCCTGCTGCGTAGATGCCCGGCACGCTGGTTCTTCCGTCTTCGCCGGCTTTGATATATCCGTACGCATCCAGTTCCACCAGTCCTTTTACAAATCCCGTATCCGGTACGGTTCCCACGGCAATAAAGACACCGTCCACATCCAGCTGATGTTCCTCACCAGTCTTTGTCTGTTTCAGAGTTATCCACTGTACCTGCTGCTCTCCGCCGATCTTTTCCACCGTAGTATCCCAGATACAGGTGACATTGTGGAAACCTTTCAGCGCATCCTGCAGTACCTGCGCCGCCCGCAGCTGATCTCTCCGGTGGATCAGATATACCTGCTTACAGCTTCGCGCCAGGAAAATCGCATCCTCCACAGCCACATCACCGCCACCGACAACAGCCACCGTCTTATCCTTAAAGAAAGCCCCGTCACAGGTCGCACAATAAGAAACTCCCATCCCGGACAACTCTTCCTCCCCTGGAACCTCCAGCTTCCGATGCACCGCACCCGCCGCCAGAACAACCGCCTTTCCACGATAATCCGCCTTCTTCGTGTGAACAACCTTCCAGTCTCCGTCCAGTGAAATCCCCTTCACCTTCCCTCTCACAATCTCCACACCAAGCCCGGTCACATGCTCCTTCATCTTCTCCGCCAGTTCCAGTCCCCCAATCCCCGGCAGCCCCGGATAATTATCCACCTCATACGTGTTCAAAATCTGACCGCCCTGAATAAACCCACTCTCCAGAATAACCACCTTCAACCCGGCACGCTTCCCATAAACCCCCGCCGTCAACCCCGCCGGCCCAGAGCCTACAATAATCATATCATACACATTCTCACACATACACTTCGTCTCCTTTATCTCATAAATGAATTATCATAAAACCTTCACTGGATTGCCCATCACCCAACACCGATTGCAGCAACCATTTCCCCCATTCCATTAAAATTTATAGGAATCATTTTTTCAGCTCATATTTCTCCGTCCCCACTGGCTACATTCTAACATATTTCCTCATCGATTCCCATACACTGATAGTAATTCCCACCTCCCATGGAGTCCTATGCATATTTCAAAACTCTCCAAAAAAATTTTCATCCCCCTCTTAATTCTCCTGTGTTTCCTAACCTTCCTCCTGGTACGTGTCCTCACCTACTCCTACTTCATCAACCGCCGCTTCCGCGCCTGCACCAATACCATCTTTACCACCGACATATCCTCCAACCCTCTGAACCTCCACTACACCCTCGCCTACCCCGAGTCCGCCGGTATCAAGGACTACTCCCTCTCCCTCGGATCCTTCGACCCCACCCAGCTTTCCGCCCAGAAGATCCTCCTCGAAAACCGCCGCAATCTGATAAACTCCTTCCCAACCAAAGATCTTTCCCCCGACAACCAGCTGACCCAGCAGATCCTCTCCCTCTACTACGAAACCCAGCTGCTCCCCGCCAACCAGTACCTCCTGGACGAAACCCTAAGTCCTTCCCTCGGCACCCAGGCGCAGTTTCCCGTTCTTCTCGCCGAATACACCTTCCGCAAAGAAGACGATGTCCAAAACTACCTGAAAATGCTCACCTCCGTGGACACCTACTTTGAAAGCATCCTCACCTTCGAAAAACAAAAAGCCAAAAACGGAACCTTTATGAGCGATACCACCGTCGACCGCATCATTGACCAATGCAGTGCATTTATCCAGAACCCGGAGGATAACTACCTAGATTCCGTATTTTCCGAAAAAATCCAGAGTCTCTCCGGCATCTCTGACCAGAAAAAAGCAGCCTATCAGAAACTTCACCACCAGATTCTTACCGGTCAGGTGCTTCCTGCCTACCAGTCTCTGATCGATGACCTGTCCCTGTTAAAAGGAAGCGGGAAAAATCCGGGCGGACTCTGTCAGTTTACCGGCGGCAGTGCCTACTACGAATATCTGATCAAAAGCAGCTGCGGTGTCTACGATACCGTACCGGAGATCCAGTCCCGGCTGATCCGCCAGTTTCAGACGGATCTTTCTGCTGCCTCACAGCTTATGGGCGATAACACCGCTACACAGGCATTTGCCAGTGAGGTATTTCTTCCTATAATAAATACCCAAACCGGCGGTAACGCTTCGAAAGCACTCACCTTTTCAGCCGGACTGATTGACACAGCCTCCGGCCTGTCCTTTACTTCCACACCTGCCTCCGCCGAAGACTCCCCCGAACAGATCCTGAAGACACTGCAAAAGCAGATCCAAAACGATTTCCCAGACGCCCCTTCCACCTCTTATGAAGTAAAATATGTCCACCCGGATCTGGAAGAGCATCTGAGCCCTGCCTTCTACCTCACGCCGCCGATTGACACGTTAAGTCCCAATGACATTTACATCAACCGTCACGCGAACATGGGGGAACTGGAACTTTATACCACGCTGGCACACGAAGGATTTCCGGGGCATCTTTATCAGACCATTTCGTTTGCCGCCTCCAGCCCGGATCCTGTCCGTCATCTGCTCCCTATGGGTGGTTATGTGGAAGGCTGGGCAACGTATGCGGAATCCTTCGCCTACCGCTATTATCAGCCGGAAACCACCGACGGACAGTTTGCCTGGCTCAACCGCTCCCTAAATCTGTGCATCATGTCCCTTCTCGATACCGGGATCCACTATAACGGATGGAATCAGGCGCGCTGTGCCACCTTTTTATCACAGCTTGGAGTCACAGACACGGCGATCCAACAGGAAATCTATCAGGTGATCGTGGAAGATCCTGCCAACTATCTGAAGTATTACCTCGGCTGCCTGCAATTTCTCGATCTGCAACAGGAAGCACGCGAACTTGCCGGAGATGCTTTCAACCTGCGGGATTTTCATAAAAAAGTACTCGCCATCGGTCCCTGTCAATTTCCAGTATTAAAGCAGGCGGTCATAACCTCTTATTCTTCCTGATGTAAACACCTTTCTGTGCAATACATACCCGCTTTCCATCCAATCTCCAAATGCATTACTGCATTTCTCCGAAAAAAATGCTATACTGAAACCAATCATACGATACTCCCGGAATCCTGCTGCCAGAACAGCGGCAACGGCTTCCGGGAGCCCATACTAAGGGAAAGGAGTTTACATGCGATACGAATGAAGATAAAACAACATATGATTTATTTACTGCTTCTTTTTTTGCTGGCTCTTTTCCCTCTCTCCGGCTGTGCTTCCGGTTCCTCACCGGGAAAACAGACCGATACCGAGACAAAGACCGAAGCAAAAACGACATCCCGTGAAACTTACACCGATGTCTGTACACCGGAAGCCAGCCAGACCACTGTATATGGAGATGACACCACATCGCTGGATGCCTCCCACACGGAAAACGGCTATCTGATGCTCTGCTATACCGGTGAGGTTTCCAAGATAAAGTTGCAGATTATGATTCCCGACGGCACGGTATACACCTACACACTGAATCCGGATGCCTATGGAACATATGAGACATTTCCTCTGTCCGGGAGCAACGGTACTTACCAGGCGGATCTCTATGAAAATGTCACCGATGACAAATACGCACTGATTTTTTCTCAGAGCCTCGATGTGACGCTGAAGGATGAATTTCAGCCATACCTGTACCCGAATCAATATGTCTGGTTTACCAACGATTCCAAAGTAACCAAAAAGGGACAGGCTCTGTCCGAGACTTCCGCAGATGATCTCGACTATGTACAGCAAGTTTATCACTATGTCATCGAAAATATTACCTACGACGAACAGAAAGCGGAAACGGTAGCATCCGGCTACATTCCGGATCCGGATGCCACGATGGAGGCAGGGACAGGCATTTGCTTTGACTATGCTTCCCTGATGACCGCACTGCTCCGCTCCCAGCATATCCCCACAAAACTGGAGGTTGGATATTCGGGAGAAGCCTATCACGCCTGGATCAGCGTATATCTGGACGAGGTTGGCTGGGTAGACAATATCATAGAATTTGACGGGAAAGACTGGTCCCTGATGGATCCCACCCTTGCCGCCAGCAACAGTGCCGACTCGGTGAAAAAATACATCGGTGACGGCAGCAACTACACCGTAAAATATTCCTACTGATTCAGGGAGGTTCTTATGAATAAAAAACAACAGCCATTTTTTAACCCGGAACTTTCCGGTTTTTGTTCCCAGATGGCGATGATCCTTCATTCCGGTATCTCACCACTGGAAGGAATCACTATTATGCTGGAAGATTCCACATCCGAACAGGAAAAAGAAATTCTCCAGAAAATCCTGGATACCCTGATGGAAACTGCCGACTTTTCTCTTTCTCTGAAAGAAACCGGCTTATTTCCGTCCTATCTCGTTCATATGGTACAGATCGGTGAGGAGACCGGTACTCTCGACGAAGTAATGTCCGCACTCGGTGAACACTATGAACGCGAGGACAGTATCGCCAAAAGTATCCGCAACGCAGTGACTTACCCGATGATCATGATCGGTATGATGCTGATGGTCATTCTGGTGCTTCTCGTAAAAGTCATGCCGATCTTCAACCAGGTATTTGTCCAGTTGGGGACGGAGATGACTGGCTTTTCCGGTGCACTGATGCAGATCGGTAACGCCATCAGCCGCTATTCTGTAGTCCTGGTAGTTCTTCTTGCCGCCACCGCCGCTGCACTGTTTTTTGGAAGTCGTACGGAAAAAGGAAAGGCAGTGCTTGCAAAATTTGCGAAGCATTTTCGTTTCTTTTCGTCTATGGCACAGCAACAGGCGGGCTGTCGGTTTGCCGATGTGATGAATCTGGCTCTCCGAAGCGGTCTGACCCCCGAACGCGGGCTTGAACTTGCCGCCATGCTGAATCAGGATCCTGATTTTCAGGTAAAACTGGACGCTTGTCAGAAGCAGGTAAACGAAGGCGAAGATCTTTCTCATGCTTTATTTACCTCCGGGATCCTCACCGGTACTTATGCGCGCCTGGCTTCGATCGGGCAGAAGACCGGCTCCATGGATCAGGTGATGAAACAGGTTTCCGATATGTACCAGGAAGAGATCGATACCCGGATCAGCAACACACTGGCGGTTCTGGAACCGTCCCTGATCATCGGACTCTCTCTGATCGTCGGTATCATTCTGTTATCGGTCATGCTTCCACTGATGGGCATTATGTCCGGTATTTAACAGGAGGGACTGCCTATGTATCGATTTCAGATCACACCACAACGGAAATCCGGGAAAAAACTGTGGTTTTCTCTGTTTTTATTCATTCTGTTGATTCTGCTGTTTTCTCTGGGAACCTCTTCCCTTTCAGAAAATACAGTCCGCAGACAAAAGGACAGTCTGACCCAGGCGCTGAACCGGGATATCACCTACTGTTATGCAACAACCGGACAGTATCCGGAAAGTCTGGAAGCCATCAAAAAAGACTACGGGCTGATCTATGACGATTCCCTCTTTTTTGTAGACTACCGGACACAGGGCTCTAATATTTATCCGGAAGTTACGATCATAGAAAGGGGACGGTAAACGATGAAATTATTTTCCCAGAAGCGCCATGCCATTGATTTTCTGTTTCCGGTCACGGTATTTTTTGTATTTACCATCTCGGCTCTGACCGTGATCCTTTTAGCAGCGCGAATCTATCAGTCGACGACGGATGATTCCCAGAGAAATTATACCTCCGGTACTGCTCTTTCCTATCTGACGGAAAAGCTGCGGCAGAACGACCGGGAGGACGGGATTTTTCTGGACGAGCTGGACGGCACGCAGGCGGTTGTCCTGCTGCAGGAAACGGATGACGCTTCCTACCTTACTTATCTGTATGCCTGGGACGGACAACTCCGGGAACTGTATGTGAAAGAAGGGACAACACTCTCTCCTTCTGCCGGAAAGAGCATCCTCCCTGTCAAAGAATTTTCTGTGGAAGAAAGCGCCGATCAGGTGATCACCTTCCACTGCACCGATACTTCCGGGGACACCGCAAGCGCGGTCTATGCGATCCGCTCTGCCTCCCGTTAAGTCTATGTACTTTCGGAGTATGTGTATATAAAGGAGAAACCTATGAAACGAAAACCAACCGCCAATCCATCCAGTCTTTTTTTGCTGGAGCTGATCTTTGCCATTCTGTTTTTTTCGGTGGCAAGTGCTGTCTGCGTACAGGTTTTTGTAAAATCCCATACGCTCAGCACTGAGGCACACGATCTGACGCAGGCTTCCCGGAGAGCAGAAGATGTGGCAGAACTGATCACCGCCTCCACTTCTCTGGATGATATGAAAAATCTTCTGGAAGATACCTACAGCGATTCGGTGGAAATCTCGTCAGAGGATTTCACGGTCTTCTATGATTCTGATTTTGCTCCCTGTTCTCAGGAGACGGCTGCCTGGCAGTTATCCGGAACCTGGTCGCTGAACGGACAACTTCTGGATGTGCAGCTGGATGTCGCAAAACTGACATCCGGCGTCGACGCAGATGTTTTCTATCAACTGCCTGTCAAACATCATCTGCAAAGGAGGGACTGACTATGAAGTACAAGAAGACATCCTTTTCTTTTATTCATATGGGTGCACCGTCCTTGCTGATGATTTTTCTGGTGCTGTGTCTGTTTACTTTCGCACTGCTTTCTTTGTCCAGTGCAAAAAACAACCGGACACTCAGCCAGCAGTCCGCCGACCGGATCCAGACATATTATCAGGCATCTTCACTGGCGGAAGAAGCACTCGATCAGATTGATACGATTCTTTCTGATGCTCACACCGACTGCGGTGCAGAATCCGCGGACACTGCCGATTACCAGAAAGAAGTAACGGAAAAATTAGAGAATTGTTCTGTGGACGGAGTTTCTGCGTTTACGGTGGATTTTACAAAAGGCGAAGGAACTCTGACCTTTCAGGTTCCTGTCAGTGAGAGCCAGCAGCTCTCGGTGGTTCTGACACTTCCGGCGCCTTCCGACTGCCAGGACGGATATTACCGGATTACGCAGTGGACTACGGAAACTACGGATAGCTGGGATGGGGACGACACGTATCAGCTGCTTTCTCCAATCAGCTGATCGACCTTTCTTTTCATTGCTAATTTTCTCTCCACATGATATATTTGAATAAATATAATATTTCATATCAAAAGAGGGAGGATACCATTATATGAAAAGAAAATCATTTTTTCTTTCGCTTGTCTTTGCGATGCTATTTTTCCTATTCGGCGGCAACGTAAATGTACAGGCGGAAACCACACTGGAACCGTACACCTATATCAATCCGGTCTACAAAGACGTTCTGTCGGATGCACTTCCGGAAGCAGTAACACCTTACAGCCTGGAAACTCCACAGAATGTTTCGTATACAGATGATGTACAGCAGCTGGCAGCAACCTTACGGCAACAGATGCTGAACCGGACAACTACGATCCATCTGTACTATCATTCCAATACTGCAATTACTCAGGATTCCTTGGACCAGCTGTCTGATCAGCTTTTCAATCTTGCAGTGGCTCATACCAGAAACGGAAAAGAGGGCGATTACCTTCGCTGGCACTGCGAAGGATGGACGCTTGGTGCATCCTACTCTTCGGCTTCTTCCGGATATAACATGGATCTTACCTTTACCATGTATTATCTGTCCGACGCTTCTCAGGAAGCACAGATGGATCAGGCAGTTTCCAGTCTGATCAGTTCTCTGAATCTTTCAGGAAAAAACGAGTATCAGAAAGCAAAAGCAATCTATGATTATATGTGTTCCAATATCACTTATGATTATAAGAATCTGAATGATCCGAACTATACGTTAAAATTTTCTGCTTATGCCGCACTGATCAACAAAACTTCCGTGTGTCAGGGATACGCAACCTTATTTTATCGACTGGCGCTCGAAGCCGGACTGGATGCCAGAGTCATCGCCGGTGTAGCAGGCGGTGGAAATCACGCATGGAACATTGTAAAGATCAACGGCAGTTATTATAACCTGGACAGCACCTGGGATGCCGGCAGAGATCCGTATGATTATTTTCTGAAAAATATGGATGATTTTTCCGACCATGACCGAAACGCAGACTATACCGCATCCGATTTTGTCACTGCCTACCCGATGTCTGCGACTTCTTATGATGAATCTGCTCCTGTCTACGGAGAGCCGACTTATGAGTGGGCTGCTGATTACAGCTCCGTAACCGCAAAACGGCTGTGTGAGACAGATGGAACTTACGAAACAGAGACAGTGGAAACAACAAAAGAAGTGACAGATCCGACCTGTACCAAAGACGGAAGCATCACATATCGTGCAGTATTTACCAATGCCGCATTTAAAGCACAGACAAAAACCGTAGCCGGTGCCAAAGCTTTTGGACATGATTTTCAGAATGATATCTGTACCAGATGTAATGCACGCAGAACCGGTGCATGGGTTCGCTCCGGATCCAGATGGTGGTATCGCTACAGCGATGGTACCTATCCGGCAAATGAATTACGCAAGATCGGCAATTCCTGGTTTGGCTTTGACGCTGCCGGATGGATGGAGACTGGCTGGGCTGCTCACGATAACAACTGGTACTACTTCGCATCCAGCGGCGCTATGCAGACCGGATGGCTGGCACACGGCAAGTCCTGGTATTATCTCGATGGAGCCGGTAAAATGATGACCGGATTTATCACCGTAGGAAAAGCCAGCTATTATATGCTCTCCAGCGGTCAGCTGGCTACCGGATGGCAGAAAATCGGTAATTACTGGTATTATTTTGCTGGAAGCGGCGCTATGCAGACCGGATGGCTGGCACACAGCAAGTCCTGGTATTATCTCGATGGAACCGGTAAAATGACGACTGGATTTATCACCGTAAAAGGCGCAACCTATTATCTGAATGGAAGTGGTCAGATGGTTACCGGATGGCTCCATCTGAATAATGACTGGTATTATTTCGCAGGAAGCGGTGCGATGACTACCGGATGGCAGAAAGTCGGTAATTACTGGTATTACCTCGATGAAAATGGAAAAATGGCGACCAACACCTGGATCGGCAACTGGTATGTAAACGGTTCCGGTGCATGGGTTCGCAGCAGATAACACTTTACAGGCGTAGCAGTCAATGTGGCTGCTACGCCATTTTTATCTCCCCGCCTCTCCTTTCATTGCATTTTTTCTCTCCTTATATTACAATAAAATGCAGGAATTATTTCTCTATTCCACCAAAGGAGTAATAACTTATGAATGCACGAGCCATGTTAGAGCAGGCGGTCGCAGAGAATGCATCCGATATTTTCCTGGTTGCCGGGCGGCCGCTTTCGCTTCGGAAAAACGGCGCCCTTTCCCTGGAGAATGAGGAACCGCTTTTGCCGGATGATACCGCCACTTTTTTAAAAGAAATTTATGAACTTGCTGACAACAGGGATATCAAACCTCTGCTCGATCACGGGGATGATGACTTTTCTTTCGCTATCCCAGGCGTATCCCGTTTTCGTGTCAGTGCTTATAAACAGAGAGGTACACTCTCTGCAGTGATCCGTGTGATCACCTTCCGGTTACCGGATTATCATATGCTGGGAATCCCGGATGCGATCATCAATCTCGGTCTTGGCGGCAAAGGGATGACGCTGATCACCGGTCCTGCCGGAAGCGGTAAGTCGACAACACTTGCCTGTATCATTGACCAGATCAACCAGACGCAGGAAAAACACATTATCACACTGGAAGACCCTCTGGAATTTCTTCACCGGCACAACAAAAGTATCGTCAGCCAGCGCGAGATCCATGTGGATACCGACAGCTATGTCGCCGCCCTGCGCGCTGCTCTGCGCCAGAGTCCGGATGTGATTCTTCTGGGCGAAATGCGTGATTATGAGACGATCCATGTGGCAATGACGGCTGCCGAAACCGGACATCTGCTCTTTTCCACACTGCATACGATCGGCGCGGCGAACACCATCGACCGTATCATCGATGTATTTCCGCCAAACCAGCAGCACCAGATCGCCGTACAGCTTTCCATGGTGTTAAATGCCGTGGTATCTCAGCAGCTGATCCCTACCGTCGACGGCGGTGTGGCTCCGGCATTTGAAATCATGACCGTAACCCCGGCGATCCGCAATATGATCCGCGACAATAAGATCCCACAGATCGACGGAATCCTCTATTCTTCCGCCAAACCGGATATGATCTCCATGGACAACAGTTTGCTTGCCCTGTACCGATCCGGAAAGATTTCAAAAGAAATTGCCTTGACTTATGCGACCAACCCGGATATGCTTATGAGGAAATTGTAGTTTTATATAACTAACCAAAGGAGGAACTCTGGGATGAACCCATTAGATATGATGAAATTCTCCGGTCTCTGGAGTACATTTACTGCGAACCACCCAAAATTTCCAAAGTTTATTGCCGCTGCTTCCCGCAAGGGGGTACTGGCAGAGGGATCCATCATCGCGATGCAGATCACCACGCCGGACGGTGAGACACTCGAAACCAACCTGAAAGTGACCGCTTCCGATCTGGAACTGATCCAGCAGATCAAAAAGATGCAGTAAGTAAAACGTAACTATACATGCAAAAGAGAGATTCTACGGTTTTTCCATAACCTGTAAAATCTCTCTTTTTTATCATATCCTGTTTTCTGTTATTTGTAATTCTGAAAGAAATCCCTTAGATTCGTAAGCGCCGATACCAGCGTCTTCGTCTCTTCTCCCGACAGGTCTTTGAGCAGGGACTGAATCATATCTTCGTGGAATTTCTCATGATGATGATATGCTTTCTCCCCTTTTTCCGTCAGAGACACCAGCACCACCCGCCGGTCTGCATCGCTTCGCACGCGGTGCACATAGCCTTTCTTTACCAGACCGTTGATCGATATCGTCAGCGTTCCCACCGTGATCCCCAGGGTGTTAGCCACCGAAGTCATGTTTCTCGGCTCTTTGATGCCCACGGCTTCGATCACATGCATATCGTTATTGGTGATATCCTTAAATTCCGGCGTTATAATTGCTTTCGCTTCGATATTCATAATATCATTGAACAGTTTTACCAACACCTCATGAAACATTTCGTACGCCTGATCCATAAATCTCACCTCTCACATCCGGATTTTCTGTTGTATCTTAAATATGTCAGTCGATGGACATCCATTTCTGTAATTATACCACACTCCCGTTGGATTCCTCAACAAAAACCGCTTGATTTCTCTTTATCACGATGATACGATATTTTTATAAAACATCGTAACTGTTTGACACTCTTACAATTACGAGTCGCAATGTATTCCGACTATCTGATCATTACAAGAGTGCAATTTACAGATAACAGCTTCACTTTATTTTTACAGGAGGTAAAACTATGGCAATAACAGCAACCATGGCCGAAGCACAAAACGACTATTATAAAGCGATGCGCGCCGGCAAAAGAGAAGGCGAGATTCTTCCCAATCTTGATGATATATTAAAAGAAAAAAACATTGTCGCTGTCCGGGAGGTTCCTCTTGGACTGGTTCAGATCCCTTCTGAACTGATCGTAGGAACCAAAACTGCAGGCAGAAGTTCCGCATTCAGCAAAAGTTTCAAACCTCTGCTGAAAGAAAACACAGAATTTGCATACAAATGGATGGCCCTGTACAAGGCGCATCTGAATGAAGGGATCCGTGAACCCATCAAAGCATATGAATTCATGAACAAATTCTATGTGGAAGAAGGGAACAAACGGGTCAGCGTATTAAAGTTCTTCGATGCAGTATCTATTCCGGGCAATGTTACCCGTATCGTTCCCCCGAGAACGGAAGAAAAAGAAAATAAAATTTATTATGAGTTCATGGACTTTTACGCCCTGTCTCGTATCAACTATATCTGGTTCACCCAACTGGGAAGCTTTGCCAAACTGCAGCGTCTCGTTGGCAAACGCCCGGATGAAGCATGGAACGATGACGACAGACTGGATTTTGCATCTGCTTACAACCGTTTCCGTGCCGAATACAAGGCAAATGGCGGTGATAAAATCCCGATTACTACCGGTGATGCGTTCCTTTATTTTATCGGTCTGTATGACTACCGTTCACTTGACGATATGACTGCCGTGGAACTGAAAGAACAGCTGGCAAAATCCTGGGATGAGTTCCGGCTTCTGACTACCGACGAATCTGTGGAACTGCAGATGGATCCTACCGCCGAAAGCGAAGTAAAGAAAAACTTCTTTGCCCGTCTGATCCCTACCAGCACCCCAAAACTTCTTGTGGCTTTCATCCACGAGAAGAACGCTGAAATATCCGGCTGGACTTATGCACATGAACTTGGCCGTATGCATCTGCAGCAGACCTTTGAGGATCAGATATCCACAACCTGCTACGATAACGCCACCGAAGAAAATGCTGACGATCTGCTTGCAAAAGCCATCGCCGACGGTAACAACCTGATTTTTACCACTTCCCCGCCGCTTCTGAAAGCCAGCCTGAAGGCAGCCATCGAGCACCCGGAAGTGAAGATCCTGAACTGTTCTCTGAACACTTCCCATCGCTATATCCGTACCTACTATGCACGTATGTACGAAGCAAAATTTCTGATGGGAGCTATCGCAGGTGCAATGTCCAAAAACGGTAAGATCGGTTATATTGCCGACTATCCGATTTTCGGTATGACTGCCAACATCAATGCCTTCGCTCTTGGTGCAAAAATGGTCAATCCACGTGCGAAAGTATACCTGGAATGGTCCACCCTGAAAGATCACGATGTGGCAAAAAGTTTCGCCGAAAACGAAGTCCACTATATTTCCGGTCAGGATATGACGATTCCCGGAGAACCGTCCAGACATTTCGGTCTGTACCGTGACTCCGAAAATATGCCGCTGAACCTTGCCATGCCGATCTGGCACTGGGGCAAATTCTATGAACAGATGATTCGTAACATCATGAACGGAGCATGGAAGATCGACGACACCAGCGATTCCACCAAAGGTCTGAACTACTGGTGGGGTATGTCCGCAGGCATCATCGATGTGATCTGCTCCCAGCACCTGCCGATCGGTACCGCCCGTCTGGTCGATCTGTTAAAAAAGAGTATCTGCGAAATGAATTATAATCCGTTCTCCGGTGTACTGTATTCTCAGTCCGGTATTGTTCAGAAGAATGCAGACGCTGTTATGGATCCGGAAGAGATCATCACCATGGACTGGCTTGCTGAGAATGTCATCGGTTATATTCCAAAGATGGAAGATCTGATTGAAAAAGCAAAACCTGTAGTGATGCTGCAGGGTATCGACAACCCGGAGATTTAGACAACAAAGCGCAGCTTACAACAAAAAGGGATTTTAATTATGAGGATATTAGCAATTGCAGACGAAGAATCCAAGTATCTCTGGGACTATTTCCAGAAAGAAAAGCTTGAGGGAATCGATCTGATTCTCTCAAGCGGAGATCTGAACCCCAACTATCTGTCTTTTCTCGCCACCTTTACCACAGCACCGGTTTTATATGTAAGGGGAAATCACGATGACAAGTACGAAAAGACACCGCCGGATGGATGTATCTGTATCGAAGATCAGATCTATGTCCATGAAGGGGTTCGTATTCTGGGACTGGGCGGTTCCATGCGCTACCGCCCCGGGATTAATCAGTATACTGAAAAAGAAATGAAAAAACGGGTCAAAAAACTATGGTTTCCACTGCTGTACCGCGGTGGATTTGATATTCTTCTGACCCATTCTCCCGCCTACCAGTTAAACGATGGTCTGGATCTCCCACACCAGGGATTTCAGGTCTTCAACACTCTGATGGACAAGTACCACCCGAGATTTTTTATCCACGGGCATGTACATATGTCCTACGGACGGAATCAAAAACGCTACGATCAGTATAATCAGACTCATGTGATCAATGCTTACGATCGCTGTGTATTTGATTATGAAGATGATAATCTGAGGGAACATTTGAAACGGTGATTTTTATCATGCCAGACAAAAAACAGGAGCAAAACGGTATCGCATCCGTCTCTGCTCCTGTTTTTTATCTTCCTATATCTCTGTTTTCTCACCGTTGCGTACTCTCTGCCGGTGTCAGATTTGTGTACTCCGTCCGTATAGATTTCTTCTCATGATTTACAGCATCTGTCCTTTCAGGATAACCCCTTTGATTTCCAGAGTCTCCTGGTCAAGGAGTACTGCATTTGCCACTTTTCCCGGTGTGATGCTGCCGTATTTGTCGTAGATACCGATGCTTTTTGCCGGGTTGACGGCTGCACATTTTACTGCTTTTTCCAGAGGAATTCCCATCTGCTTCACAGCGGTACGCATACATTTCATCAGATTGGTATTGGAACCTGCAATCGTTCCGTCTTCCAGGGTCGCGCGGTTTCCTTTTACGATCACCGGCTGTCCGCCAAGCTCGTACATGCCATCTTCCAGACCGGCTGCTTCCATAGTGTCACTGATGAAGATCACACGATCCTCTCCGAACATCTTGAATGTATTTCTCACGATTGCCGGGTGGATATGTACGTTATCGCAGATCAGTTCGGCCTCACAGTATTCGTCATCTGCTGCTGCGATGATCGGTCCCGGTGCACGGTGACTGATGGGATTCATCGCATTGTACAGATGTGTCATATGGGTGACACCTGCTTCGATCGCTGCTTTTGCTGTCTCATAATCTGCCGTTGTGTGCGCGATCGACAGCACGACTTTTCCTTTTTCCGCCCGGATAAATTCCATCGCACCTTCCTCTTCCGGTGCCAGATCTACCAGTTTGAACAGACCTCCTGCTGCTTCCTGCAGCCGTTCAAACATTGCCACATCCGGTTTATGGATGTATTTTTCGTTCTGTGCTCCTTTTTTGGCCATGGAGATGAACGGTCCTTCCATATTGATTCCGCAAAGGATCGCACCTTTTTCATTTTTATGGGCTTTCGCCGCTTTTGCGATCCGGGTCAGGCGTTCCTCGTCAAACGTCATGGTTGCCGGTGCGATTGTTGTCACACCCTGACTGGCCTCATAATCCGCCATTACCTGAATGGACTCTTCCGTTCCGTCACAGAAATCCTTTCCCATACAGCCATGAAAATGAATATCTGTCAGTCCCGGAATCAGATAACAGCCGCTGCCGTCGATTACTGTTTCCCCGTCTTCGCCGGTCTCTGTAAAATTTTCGCCCTGTATACAGACTTCTTTTTCTTTAAATATGCCTTCTTCGGTATAAACCTTTGCGCCCCTGATGATCATTGCTCTTCTCCTCCTTCATCCTTCTCCTGAATCTGCCTTGATTTTATCAACATGACGGAATTATCATGCCGTGCCCGTTTCACCGATGAATCGATCTCCAGATAGTATCCGTATAAAATATCCGTCATCACAAGGATCGGATACTGCGGAGAAATGATATTTCCAAAGTCCAGATTTTTCTTTGCCGCCAGACACACTACCTCTTCACAGAATTCACTGTATTCCGGGCGGTCATTGGCAGTCAGCAGCACGGTATAAGCCCCCTGGCAGTGTGCCTGTTTCAGACATTCTATTACTTCCTCGGTTCTGCCACTGATGCTGATGCCGATCGCCATACAGTCTTCCTGTACGATCGTCGAATGAAACCGCATCGTATGAGTCTCATCTACCGCATCCATATCCAGCCCCAGACGCATGAACCGGAACTGCATCTCTCTGGCTGCCAGGCTGGAACTGCCTTTCCCGTAAACAAACACCCGCCGGCACTCTGACATCTTCCCGGCAATCCGGCGAAGCTGCGCCTCATCTGCCAGATTATAACTTTTGTTCAGTAACTCCTGATAAGAGTCAAATACTTCTCTCATCTGTCCTGTGATCTGGTGATCTTTTTCTCCGAACGATTCTTTGTATTTGAACACAAATTCCCGATAGCCCTTATAACCACATTTTTTCGCGAATCGGGACAGAGATGCCTCTGACACATACAGCATCGAAGAAATATGTTTGGATGAAAAATCCATATCTTCCTCATTGGAAATAAAAAAATCAGCGATATTTTTTTCCACTGCAGACAGATTTTCATAATGGGCTTCTATGTTGGGTACTATTGTTTTTCTGTAATAACTCATCTTCCAATCCTTTCCGGCATCTGCTTGCAGCTGTTCCGGTCCTTCACAGCTACCTTTTCCTGTTATAAAATAATTGTAACTGTTCAGTACCTTCACAGTTACAAGCAAAAATGCATTTGAAATCACCTTCGGTGATGGCATTTTTGCTCGTATGTCTCGGGATTTTGGCATATCCATGCCAAAACACCTCGCGGAATATTACCTACTGAATAGTTACAAATAATTATTATATTTCTACATCCAGTATAACATGTTTTCTTCCACTTTCAAGTACTTTCATCTTCCTTGAAAATTCATAATTCCATCCTTCCACCCATTGACTTTCCGGATGGTTTCGCTTATGCTGAACATAAGAGCGCTGCATGTTTCATGGGGGAAAATGCAGGGCATTTTTTTACACAGGAGGGTTTTTACACAAATGAAAAAAGAAACTGTTACGACCAATCAGATTACCGAGGGCGTGATCTGGAAACAACTTTTATTGTTCTTTTTTCCCATTGTTCTGGGAACATTTTTTCAACAGCTGTATAACACGGCAGATACGATCGTTGTCGGGCGTTTTGTCAGCAAAGAAGCTCTTGCCGCTGTCGGTGGTTCCGCCGCACAGATTGTGGGGCTGATCGTGGGCTTCTTCGTCGGACTGGCTTCCGGTGCTTCGGTTATCATTTCCCAGTTTTACGGTGCAAAGAACAGAGTGCAGCTGAACCGTGCTCTGCATACTGCCTATGCATTCTCTATCATTGGAAGTATTTTCATCACCGTTCTGGGAATTCTGATTGCTCCCTGGATGCTTGAACTGATGCACACACCACAGGAAACCATGGCGGATGCACTGCTCTATCTGCGGATCTACTTCGCCGGTATTATCTTTGTCTTTATCTACAATGTGGGTTCCAGTATCCTTCGTGCAATGGGAGACTCCCGCAGACCGTTATATTATCTGGTCGTCTGCTGTATCCTGAATATTGTGCTGGATATCGTGCTGGTGATCGTTTTTCACATGGGAGTTGCCGGTGTGTCAATCGCCACGATTTTTTCTCAGGGAGTCAGTGCCGTTTTGATCACCCGCGCCCTGATGCGTTCCGATGATCTGTATCAGCTGGAATTCCGAAAGATCCGGTTCCACAAAGCGGCGCTGTTCAGTCTGCTCTGGGTGGGCTGTCCTACCGGCATCCAGTCTGTTTTATACAGTGTCACCAACATGCTGATCCAGACGTTCTTGAATAATCTGGGAACCGATACCGTGGCTGCCTGGAGTGCTTTCGGAAAGATCGATTCTTTCTACTGGATGGTCAATAATGCGTTCGGTATCGCCGTTACGACTTTCGTAGGACAGAATTTTGGTGCCGGAAAATACGACCGCATGAAAAAGAGTGTCCGCATCGGGCTTTGTATGGGACTTTGTACAGCTCTGACATTGACTCTCATATTCTATAACTTCGGCACTCCGCTGTTTCGTCTGTTTACCTCCGATGAAAATGTAGTCTCTATCGGTATGCAGATGTTACACCACGTTGCTCCGGCATACTGCCTGTTCGTCTTCATCGAACTGCTCTCCGGTGCACTCCGCGGAACCGGAGATGTTGTGATCCCGATGCTTATCACCTGTTTCGGTGTCTGCCTGCTGCGTATCGCCTGGCTCTTCTTCATCGTACCACTCGCTCCGGGTCTCAACACCATCGTCCTCAGCTACCCGGTCACCTGGGCGATCACGGCGGTAATGTTTATCGTTTACTACTGTTACCGGGCAAAGAAATGGCCGAAATCTTCTGCGAAAAAAACGGCTTAATCTTATGCCGATAATATCCTTTAACTGTTTGTTCGTATAACATATAAAAAAGGGCTGTCATTTCCGACAGCCCCTTTTTATATACATATGTAATTGTTAAATCGGACACTCGCTACTTGTTTATAAATGTAGCCACTTCTCCACAGTCAGTGAGAACTTTCACCTACTGAGCGCGGACTTAACTTTCCCGCATCCATTTCATAGACCTGATCGCATAAAACTTCTATATCCTCACGATTATGACTCGCCAGTAAGATTGTTATTCCCTTCTCTTTCAGCTGCATCAACAACTCCCGCATCTCCTTCACACCCTGATTATCCAGTCCATTCATAGGTTCATCCAGAATCAAGATTTGTTGATACTCCATAATTGCCTGCGCGATTCCCAGCCTCTGCCGCATTCCCATAGAGTATTTTCCGACTTTTTTACTCATTGCATCCTTTAACCCAACCAATGTCATCACTTCAGTAATATCCATATGTGGCTTATCAGAAAGTCCCGCCAGAAGTTGAAGATTTCTCTTTCCACTATATTGCCGTAGAAATCCAGGCTCCTCTATGATTACACCAAGCTGTGTCCGATCTGCCTGTATCTTTCCGGAATCAATATTTAATAAGCCACAGATACACTTAAATAACACGGTTTTTCCCGAACCGTTTCTTCCTATGATTCCACAAATTTTTCCTTTCTCCACATCAAGTGTAATATCATCCAAAACAACAGCTGTTCCGAAACTTTTCACTACATTTTCTATAGAAATCACCGGTTTGCTCATTTTCTTTATCATCCCTTTGCTATATCTATTCTAATTGTTTTCCAATACACTAATATTCCCAGGAATATACTGCCGATAATCAAAATCAGGTTCGCTTTATTTATTGAAAGTCCATGAGTTGTATACGCCGAAAGATTTCCAACATCTGCCCATCCACTTGGAACAAGATAAATCATCCAAGGCGGCATATACTCTACTCTTGTAACCAGTAATACAGAAGCCATGATCACCGCAAAACTTATAATTTTCCCTAAATAGATGTTTAAGAGCCACATACATAACCCATAAAAAATACAGATCAGACATCCCATGCCAAACACAAGAAAAAATGCCCGCACTGGCTGATAATTCATAACTAATTCCGGAGTTACATAAAATGATAATCCTAACTCATATGCTTTATCTGTAAGTGCCAATGTGGTCCACACCCTTCCCCACTCATTACTGAAGTCAATTCTTGGTATCAACATCAGAACACTGATTCCAACCCAACACAGCATATAACCAATACTGACAAAAATAATATAAAAAAAATGTCCTGTAATCCATTTCGCTCTTCCACACCGGATCATTACGAATAGTTTATCTTTATCATAAAATGGAGCATCCACAAAAAACAATACTATCCCTGCAAACACCACCGCCGCACAGAATTTTCCATTCAGAAAAAAAGGAAATAAAAAAGGGGTTGCTTTCTCCCCTGATGCAATCAGAAATTCACGAAAAGGATCCAGGAAGCTTTTCATAAAAATAAACAGACATACGGGGATTGTATATATTTTGTAATTTTTAGACATAATACGGATCTGATACAAACATACTTTCAGACTATACAGTATCATCTTCATTGGAATTCCCCCTTCATCTTACGATACATCACTCTTCCACCTACTATCCCAAAACATATCGTTATGAAAAATGCGTAGCTGAAAAATAACACAGGATTTTTCGTATAACAACCAATTGCTTCATAGATATGCTCTATACTTAACATAGGACAATATTTGAAGAATCCCGCAAATAAGAAATAAAAACAATAATATAAAAGAAAAGGAATGACGTAGATTTCAAAAGAATTATTAATGTAAGCAGAAAATGCCATAGTCAGCACACCCATGCTGCCACATAACATTCCATATAATATGGTCTGTATCGTGACCGCTAACTTAATATGACTGGTCATCAATCCACGAAAACAGCTCATAGGCGCAAAATTGTCTAACGTAACACTATTTTCCGCCAGAAACGGAACATAGAAACTCTGTTTTATCAAAAAAAGAACCGTTCCAAGAACACACACAGAAAATGCTGATATAAAACATACAATTAATTTGGAACAAACATACTTCCATACACCTGTCCGTAGAATCGCATATCGTAAAAAATGATTTTCTTTTTCTTCTATATGTGCAGATAAAAATGGAATCGTAGAGATCAATATAGCCATCAGATAAGTAATTGACCTCCCCCAAACATTGATAAAATAAAACAGAACATCTTCCCGCAGACCAAACCGTTTGCTGTTAAGATCCCATACAAGAAACATCAGAAGAATCGCCAGTGGAAATTTCCAATTTATGAATGCTCTGGAAAAATCCGTCTTTATAATAGATTTCACTTATACCCTCCCGTTGTTCACTTAACTTATGCTTTCCAGGGTTTCTGCATTATAATAATAGTAGGTCGTATATCCGGGATCCTCCTGATCATTCTTTACCTGTACAGAACACTTCCAGCACGGAACAATCTCTGCCATTCCCGTTTCATGATTTTTTCCTATAACAACCTGGCAAAGTGTCAGTTTCTGTATCTCATATGTCGTATCTGAAATAATATTATTTAAAGGTTCTGCTAAAAGTTCTGCCACCTTTACCGGTGATTCTATATTGACTTCCTGTTTTTCCTGCATAGGATAATAACCGATGATCATCATTGAGATGATCCCGCTTTTGTCGTAAACAACACTTACATTCTGTTCGTCATTTCCTTCACCGCTCATATAAGGAATTACAGGATACCCATTCCATGCTATGCTCGTTTTAAAATAATAACTGTCATCATCTGCCGACCACTGTTCTTTCTTCTCGAATGTCTTTGTATCTTCCTCTTGTAAAAGCTGATATATTTTTTCTTCTTCCTGCTGCATCGTTTTATAATCCATGACATAACAGGTATACGCATCTGTAACTTCCACTCCTAATTCCTGTAAAAAAGATTTTATCTGATTCCATGCCTCTTCCTGTGATATGAAAGCAAGATCTGTTGTTGTTTGAAACTCATTTCCATTATAGGTATCAAACCGGTCATCTTCCATAATAGTATTTAATATGTACGTAGCCTGATCACTGAAATAATTTAAAACATTTTCAGATGTAATGGAAATTCCTGTCGTTTCTGTTAATGTATAAGATTCTGACTGAAAATCATCATATGACGTCTCTTCCACATCCAGTACCGGATTTCCCTTCGCAAATTTGTCTACAATCTGCTCCCGTTGTTCCCACAGGGTGCTTCCGGACTGAACCGCTTTTAGCCCTTTCCCCTCCTGAAAATTCTCAGGATATACACATTCTGCATCTATATGAACATTTTCGCCGACATCCTCTTGAATCCTCTGTGGAAAGTCCTGTTCGATTTCTTTCCTGCTCTCTGCAGATTCTTCTGTAACCTCAGTATCACTCACATTTTTCTCACTAAGATTTGCATTACCAGATCTACATCCAGAAAGCAGACAACATCCGGCTAATATCCATATCAGTTTTCTTAGTCTCATGACGCTTCTCCCTCTATTAAAATAGAATGTCCAAATAATTTGAACATTCTATTTTAGTTATATAACTATAGCTTTAATCTACGGTGTCCATTTTCCACTTAATACAGCTGTTCCTGAACGAAACTGTTCTGCTGATAATTGATGTGTATCTCCTTTTTTGCGTTGAACAGCATACTGCAATCTTTTTCTTGGCTGTGTAGATTGCCAAGACCAAGGATCCGTTAATTCTGTTGAGGCACGCCCCGCTGGTGAAACCCACATAGATACTATGGCATTATTACTTCTCTCAAATTTACTTACTGTAATATATGCTGCTTGCTCATTATCATTTTTTGAGGCAACATAGCCTGTATTATAATTATTTGTTCCGTGCAAATAGCTTTGATCCATATGAAAAATAAACTCTCGTGTATTTGCAAAAACAGTTGTTGATGCCGTTAACATTCCTAAAGTAAAGCCTACAATAATCATCTTTTTAATATTTCTCATCACATTTCTCCCTTCATAAGCAAAATAATTTGTCTCATTTTCCCAAGAATACAAATTTTCTTATGTCTTGGTTTTTTGGACAATTTTCAACGCTGTTCAACACACTCTTACTTAAGTTTCAACACTAGTGGACTGAGTTCTTCCCTCCTTATCTTTTTGTTATAATTTTTCTTTAGCTCATAACTTAAAGCTTTTTCCAAAGAAATGGACACAGCGCTGTTTTAAGTATGATCCTCCGTGTTGGAAGTTTGAATTATAGAATATTTGCAACATATATCTCTTATATATTGACATTTCATCCTACCTCTTTAATAAGATTGTGTACTACACGTTATAATTCCATGTGATTACTATAACATTTTTTATGTTTCTTCACAAGCTTTTTACTATCGACAATATTCACAGAAATATTCTTCTGTTTTCATCTGTTTTCACAATTGCTTTTTCTATTTTTTTGCAGTATTATAATCTGTAGTACAAAAATGAAAGGAGGAGTTCTTCTATGTTTCAACAACTAAGTGATACAGAACTTATGATTATGGAATACCTATGGTCACAAAACATCCCCAAAACTTTTTCAGAAATAAAAGCTTTCTTTGAAGCTACCACAAACAAGAACTGGAAGAAACAGACGCTGAGCACATTTTTACTCCGCTTAGTAAAAAAGGGGGTTTTATACGCCAACCATCAAGAAGCAAAAGTCACTTATTATCCGGCATTATCTTCGGAAGAATATTACCAACAATACACTTCTCAGATAATCCAAACCTCTTTCCATGGTTCTTTAACTTCTTTTATCAGCGCATTTACCGGGAATAAAAAATTATCCGCTTCAGATAAGGAAGAATTAATGGATTTTCTGAAAGGATTATAATATGCCACTGTTTTTTTCAATGTCTTTAGCCGGGTCAATCCCACTTTGTATCGGATTACTTATTATGATACTCCAAAAAGAGCAGACAAATTTCTATTATGTAAATTCATTGTTTAAACTGAGTGTTATTCTTTATTTGCTACCACTTCAGCTTATTAAAAACATAATTCCTGCAACTCATAATTTTTTTACCATTGATAATAATTATACTTATATTCTTTCTTTAAAAAATAAATTGCAGTTGCATTTCTATGACAAAACAATATTGGTGCCGTTTTGGATGTTTTTTCTGCTTCTGATTGTTACAGGCAGTATTTTCATATTCTGTATTTATGAATTCAGAACATACAGAAAAACATGTAACATACTTTTAAAAACATCTATATCATTCAACTTTCAGAAAGACTCGTGTTTATATAAGAATCCCTTACTGAAAACACCTTGTACCCTTGGATTTTTTAAATCTTATATTTTATTTCCAGATCAAAATTTTACTGATTCTCAAAAAGAAATGCTTTTTATTCATGAAACAGCTCACATTGAAAACAAAGATTCGATTTTTAAATTTCTGATTATGATATGTTTTTGCCTGCACTGGTACAATCCATTCGTATGGTTTTTTTTACCGGTGTACTCATATTCTGCGGAATGTTTATGCGATTATAAAGTAATTCAGCGATTTTCCTCTCACACAGAACGAAAAGAGTATGCCACTCTATTATTAAATATCGCTTCCACAGAATCGCCTTTTCCAAAGATTTGGCAAAATAACTTTTCTGTTTCAAAAAAAATAGTAAAAAGGAGATTATTGTATATTATGAACACTACAGGCGTGAGCAAAAAAATAATGTTATATGGTGCTCTATCACTTTTATGCCTTATAATTTTACCGCTAACCACCTATGCATATACCCCTTTGGAACAAACCACTGCATTTTCTCCAGACGAAGATTCAAAGTTAACGGAAGAAATCATAACATTTATCGATGAAACACCTTCTAACTATGCTGACCCATATGACAAACTGGTTGATTTTTCATCTTCAAACGAATGTATCGTTCTTAAAGATGGATCCGTGCTTGATGGTGCTGTTCCGAATTCGTCGGAAAAGTCACGTGTCAGTTGCTCACATACATATGAAAATGGATATGTTTACCTCCACACAGTAAATAAAAATGGAGGCTGCACTATTACACGCTATTCTGCAAAAATATGTACAAAATGCAAACACAAAAAAAATCTGATAAAAATATCTACAGCAACATATGTGAAATGTACACACTAATTAATTTTATCATTGCATAAATGTCGCAAAGGAGCTGTCGGTTAATACCACATTTCGCCCTCCCTCGGAAATTGAAAAGATCCTCTGTAAGAAAAAGCTTTTTCACCGTTTTTCTTACAAAGGATCTTTTTTGAAAAATGAAATTTATTTTCTATCCCTCTTCCTGTACTTTCCTATCCCCTTTCCGCATACATTTACAAAGAACAATCCTTCCCGGAGCTTTGTATGCGTATCCTGCTTTTTCTTTCTGATCTGATGATCCCACTCCTCTTTTTCTACATCATCGGCTTCGGTCTTCTGATGAAAAAGGACATCTACAACGACTTCGTCACCGGTGCTTTCGACGGTTTGAAAACAGTGGTAAAAATCATGCCCACGTTAATCGGTCTGATGACCGGCGTGGGGATCCTGCGTGCCTCCGGCTTCCTGGATACCCTCGCATCCCTCCTCGAAAACCTCCTGAAACCCACCGGCTTCCCCTCCGCTCTGGTTCCCCTCTCCATCGTAAAAATGTTCTCCTCAAGTGCCGCCACCAGTCTTCTCCTCGACCTCTACAAACAATACGGCCCCGACTCCACCACCGGCCTGACCGCTTCCCTCATCCTCAGCAGCACCGAAACTATCTTCTATACCCTCAGCGTCTACTACATAGCCGCCAAAGTCCAAAAAACCAGATACACCCTCCCCGGCACCCTCCTGGCCACTTTCTCCGGCATCATCGCCAGCACCATCATAGCAAACCTTATGTAAACCCCCACGCAAAAAACAGCGGCAGACTCCTGGCTTCCTGGTCTGGCAACACTTTGTGGGCGCTTAGGGCAAGCTTTGAGATCCGACGCCTACGCAGACTTTCGCGCGGGTCAGCCGACCCGCGTGAATATAGTCGTAGTTGGCGGCTAGCTCAAAGTTGCCCTGCCCACGTTGCCAGACCAGGAAGCCAGGAGTCTGCCGCGTCCCTTTTTACGACACTACCCCTCTACTCCCGGAAATTCCCAGCCTTCTTATACTTATTCATAATTCCAAAATACATCACCAACAGCAGTGCAGACGCAAAAATCCACGCCACCGGGCTCGCCAGACAAATTCCCAGATAACTCTTATAATGCGAAGCAACCACAGCCGTCAGCCCTCTTCCTGCCAGCTCTGCAATCCCTGCCGTCATGGGAAGGAATCCATATCCCATTCCCTGGATACCGTTTCGATACACATTTACCACATTAAGCGGAACAAAGAACAGCGCCACGCATTTCATATAAACATCCACCAGACCCACGATCTGATCCAGATTCTCAGACACAAACAGTCCGGTCAGCATATTACCAAAGTAGAACACCAGCACTCCGAACACGACCGAATACATGCTGCCCATGATCGTTGTTGCCCGGAAGCCCCTGCTGATTCTCTTCACCTTACCCGCACCCATATTCTGTGCGCAGTAAGTAGCCATCGTAGTACCCAGTGCCACATAAACCTGTGTTACCACCTGTTCGATCTTATTTGCCGCAGTAAACGCTGCCACATGCACAGAACCAAGCACATTCAGTGCAGCCTGCACCATCATCGCACCGATCGCAGTGATCGAATACTGCAATGCCATCGGAAAACCGATGGCCAGCTGCTGCCGTACCAGATGACCATCCAGTTTAAAATCCCAGCGATCCAGCTTCAGAATCGGCACTTTCTTAATAATATAGATCAGGCAAAGCAGCGCCGAAACTCCCTGCGCAATAACTGTCGCATACGCCGCTCCTGCTGCTCCCAGGTGAAACACAATGATCAGTACCAGATCCAGCACAATATTCAGTGCTGCGGAAAACAGCAGAAAATACAACGGTGTCTTACTGTTCCCCAGCGCACGCAGGATACCCGCTAACAGATTATACATAACCTGTGTAAAAATCCCCGCACAAATGATCATAATATACTTATACGCATCCTGGAAAATATCCTCCGGTGTATTCATAAGAATCAGCAAAGGCTTCATAAACGCCATACTGATCACCGTCATCACCACGCTGACGATCACCGAAAGTACTGCCGCAGATCCGACCGTCTTTCGCATCCCCGGCATATCTCCGGCACCGAATCGCTGACTGGTCAGGACCGTAAAACCTGCCGTGAGTCCCATCAGGAATCCCAGGATCAGAAACCCGATTGTTCCGGTCGAGCCGACAGCCGCCAGTGCTTTCGTTCCCACAAACTTACCGACAATGACCGTATCCACCATGCTGTAAAACTGCTGAAAAATATTTCCAATAACAATTGGGATCGTAAAATTCAGGATAATCTTCCACGGTGTTCCCACCGTCATATCTCTCTCCATAAAGTTCCTCCTCTCATAAAAACTCCTCATTTTGCGCGATAAAAATCCGGGGACACAGCCCCGGGATCTTTATCACATTATTTACTTTCACCCATTATATGCGATGCTTTTTCATTTTTCAATACCATTTTCGTAAAAATATTGTTAGCTTTTTCCGGTCTGGCCATCCAGTTTTTTGTTTTGATATACAAAACGGCAGCACCCGTACTGATCGCCGTCGCAAGGATTGCCGGACCAACGATCGCCGTTGGCGTCACACTGCCATATTCTGTCCGAAAAGCAATGATATTGACCGGGATCAATTGCAGGGAAGATATATTCAGGATCAGAAAATCACACATTTCATTACTTGCTGCACCCACAGCTACCGCCCGCTGTTTTTTTCTCCGCCGCTCTTCTTCCAGATCCGACAGTTCTTCCATCGCTTTCAGCCCTGCCGGTGTCGCCGCCCAGCCGAGTCCCAGGATATTCGCCAGCAGATTCGTTGCAATCGATTTCCTCGACGGGTGATTCCCGGGGATTTCCGGAAACAAAAAGTTCAGCACCGGCTGCATTCTCTGCTCCATTGCCTCCAGAAGTCCGGACTTCTCTGCGATCCGCATCATCCCCACCCAGAGTGCCGTAACCCCCGCCATCACCACACACAGACTCACTGCCTCCTTCGAAGACTGAATCGCCGCCTCTGATACTTCCTCCAGATGTCCGGTCACTGTCCCGTAGATGATCCCGATCAGAATCATACCGCCCCAGAGATAATTCATAAAAAGATACTCCGTTTTTATTGTATTCGGTTATGTATACGCTTTCCATCGTATAAATATGTAACAATCCGGTATCTTCACGCTTCCTCAAATCCCCGGTTCTTCAAGTATTTTTTATTTCTGAAACTTCTTTCTCCCCCATTATCTTTACTTTCCCCCCTCCATTCGTTACAATAAATCATAAAGCAAAAGCTTGTCCGAAAACTTTTCGGAAGAAAGGAGAAGGTTATGAAATTTTCATTTTCCCCTTCCTCCACTGACCTGAAAAAAGTGGAAGAAGGAACGCAACTTTTATTGGGGGATATCAAATCAGAAAAGGAACTGGAGATTCAGGTGGAGTTTCAGGAAAATACTCCGCTTACCATCGCACGAAACGGCGATCACCTGCATATTACCTGTCAGGAACCGGCGCATTATTATCGGGGACTGAACTGGGCGGTACATCATCTGGGGGATACCTGGAGCACGAAAAGTGAATCTGTATACTTTTCAAAAAACGGAGTGATGCTGGACTGCTCCAGAAATGCAGTATTTACCGTAGAAAAGGTAAAATCTTTTATTCGTATCATGGCAAAACTGGGAATGAACACCCTGATGCTCTACACCGAAGAGACTTACACCGTACCGGATGAACCTTATTTCGGTGCCTACCGTGGCCGCTACAGCCAGGATGAAATCCGCGAGATGGATGCATATGCAAAAACTTTCGGCATTGAACTTGTTCCGTGTATCCAGACACTGGCTCATCTTCACAATGCTTTGAAATGGCCGCTTGGAGAAACCGTTAAGGACACCGCCGACATTCTTCAGGTAGGGAAAGAAGAAGTCTACACTCTTATTGAAAAAATGCTTTGCTCCGTAAAAGAGTCCTTTTCCACCAACCGGGTACATCTTGGCATGGACGAAGCTGCACAACTCGGCCTTGGAAAATACCTCCGGGAAAACGGATATACCAAAAGTTCCGTTCTGATTCGCGAACACAGTGCCCGCGTTTTTGAAATCTGCAAAAAACTGGGGCTGGAGCCGATGATCTGGAGCGATATGTATATCACTGCCAACACCGGCGGCGGTTATTATGATGTTGCCGACGATACAGACTGCAGTGACTGGGAAAAACCGGATCCGGAACTTGGACTGGTTTACTGGGACTACTATAACCCGGATCAGAAAATCTATGAAAAAATGATCCGCGTTCATCAGCAGCTTTCCAACAAAGTCATCTTTGCCGGAGGTTCCTGGATCTGGAACGGAATATCACCAAACTATTCCAAGACCTTTACCTGCACCCGTGCGGGACTTGCCGCATGCAAAAAATACCATCTGCCGGAAGTCTTCTGTACCGCCTGGATGGATAACGGTGCAGAAACTCCTGTAGATGCCGTTCTGCCCGGTCTGGTGCTGTTCGCTCATCTTGGCTTCCATGAAGACTTCGATGAGAAAGCACTGGCAGAAGAATTCCACGATGTGACCGGTGCCGGCCTGAACGACTTCCTGGAACTGGATGCCCTGGACTCCCTGTTCCAGAACGGACAGCCGAATCTGGACACCGATAATCCGTCCAAATATCTGTTGTATCAGGATCCGCTTCTCGGCATCTTCGATCGCCATATCGAAGACCTGGATCTGGACACCGAACGTTATTATCAGGATCTGGCAGACCGCCTGGAAATCTGCAGAAAACATGCTCCGGCTTATGATACGCTGTTTGCTTTCTACCGCAGTCTCGCCAGCACTCTCGCCGGAAAAGCCGACCTTGGTGTCCGCCTGAAAAAAGCATACGATACCCATGACTTATCCACACTGGAGATCATCTGCGAAGAAGTTATCCCCGGAATCATCAACGATCTGTCCACAACCAGACTTCTGCGCGAACACCTCTGGATGCAGGACGCAAAACCTTTCGGCTATGAACTCGTAGACATCAAACTCTCCGGCGTCATTGCCCGCCTCACCAGCACCCGCTACCGTCTCCGTTACTATATCGACGGCAGAGTAAAGCGCCTGGAAGAACTGGAAGCCGACCGCCTCCCCTACTTCCTCCCGGGAACCCCCAAACGCGAAAACCTCTGGCACCGCATCATCAGCGGCGCAGACCTTATGGATACAATCTAACAATCTACTCTTCAAAACCCCCTCGGAGCACATCTCCCGAGGGGGTTTTATTATATGTCAGCAAAATGCATTATCATTTTTAAGCTATATTCATTCATATACAACTTTCATCCACCCCCTTCCACCTATCAGAGGTTGCCACAACCAAACTCTACAGACAATTTAAGTTTCAGCCAAAACACAGCCCGGAGATAGAACAGCAAGGGGCGGAGGCATTTTGCGTGCCGCTTAGAGTGAGCTTTAAGATCCTCGACTTACGGAGACTTTCGCTTGGGTCAGCCGACCCAAGTGAATATAGTCGTAGTTAGTCGATAGCTTAAAGTCGCTCTGCACGCTGCCTCCGCCCCTTGCTGTTCTATCTCCGGGCGTCCCCTTAGCCAAAAATTTAATTTAATCCAGCAACCCCTGATAAACCTCCCGCTTCGAGATCCCCCGGTCCTTCGCCACCATCTTCATAGCGTCCTTCCGTCCGATCCCCTGATCCTCATAGATCTTCATGTGTTCCTCCAGCGACATCTCTTCCCATGCCCGCTGCTTCTCCTCGATCATCTCTCTCCGGCTTCTTCCTTCCATCACGATCACACACTCTCCCCGGGGATCCTCCTGCCGGTAATACTCCAGTGCATCCTCCAGCGTTGTAAGAAACGCCGTCTCATGCTTCTTCGTAAGCTCCCTGCAGATCGTCACCCTCCGGTTTCCAAGCGCAGCCACCAGTTCTTCCAGCGTCCGTACCAACCGGTGCGGTGCTTCATAAAGAATCGTCGTTCTCGTCTCCTCTTTTAACTCCTCCAGAATCGCCTGTTTCTCCTTCTTATCCGTCGGCAGAAAAGCCTCGAACGCAAACCGTCTCGTCGATAACCCGGAGATTGTAAGCGCCGTGATACACGCAGCCGGACCCGGAAGCGAAGTGACCGGGATCCCTGCCTCATGGCACATCGCCACCAGTTCCTCTCCCGGATCAGAAATACCCGGTGTTCCTGCATCCGTGATCAGGGCGATCTGCTGTCCCTGCTGCATCAGACCGATCAGATAATGACCTTTATCGATCTTGTTATATTCATGATAACTGGTCATCGGCGTCGAAATCTCAAAATGATTCAACAGTTTGATACTGTTTCTCGTATCCTCCGCCGCGATCAGATCTACTTCTTTTAACGTCCGGATCACACGAAAGGTGATATCTTCCAGATTCCCGATCGGTGTCGCACACAAATACAATTTTCCTGCCATAGTATCGGTATCCTCCTATCTTCCATCCCCGTAAATTTCCCGGATTTCCTGTGTATACACGCCCGGCTTTTCATATACGATCAGCGGTTTTTCCACCGTGATCCTGGAATTACCTCCCAGAAGCCCTTCGATCAGAACCATATTCGGCTCCCGGTCCACATACGGATACACCAGACGCATCCGCTTCGGTTCCAGTTTGTATTGCATCATCAGTCCCATGATCTCTGCCAGACGAAACGGTCGATGCACCATATAGAATCGCCCCCGTGGCTTTAACAGCTGTGCCGTCTGAGAGATCACATCCTCCAACGTACACAAAACCTCATGTCGTGCAATTGCCTTGGGCAGATGAGGATTGGTCAGGCCGTGATTGCCATGCATATACGGAGGATTGCAGGTAACTACCGAAAAAGAAGCCCTGCCAAAGATGGCAGTGGCTTCTTTGATATCTCCCGTTCTGATGGTAATCGCATCCTCCAGATGATTATACGCCACACTGCGCCCTGCCATCTCGGCACTCTGCTCCTGAATCTCCAGACCGGTAAAATGCTCTCCCTGCGTCTTTGCTTTTAACAGAATAGGGATAATTCCCGTTCCGGTTCCCAGATCCAACGCCTGTTCCCCTTTCTTCACCCTGGCAAAGTCAGACAGCAGCACCGCATCGATACCATAACAAAAATCCCTGGTATTCTGGATAATATGGTAGCCATTTTGCAGATCATCCAAACGCTCATTTTCCTTCAATGGGATATTCATCTTTTTCTCCTGTCATTATTCCAGTTCCTTCATCATCTTCTGCTCTTCTTTGGAAAGCTTCATCTTCTCTTTCCTGCAACATCCTCTGGAACGGAATTTTAACTCTTCTACTTTATACTCATGAATCTCTTTCTCATCGTTAATATCCATGATCACTTTTACCAACTGACGAAGTACATTGACACTCTGTACCTCACCCTTGATACCTTCCGGTGTCATTACCTGATCTCCGATATTCGGCAGCTGTTTGTTCAGGTACTCGTATGTCTCCTGCTCATTTTTCAGGCAGCACATCAGACGGCCGCAGACACCTGAGATCTTGGTCGGATTCAGTGACAGATTCTGCTCTTTCGCCATCTTGATCGATACCGGAGCAAATTCTGACAGATAGGTATGGCAGCACAGAGGGCGACCGCAGATACCGATACCTCCGAGAATCTTCGTCTCATCTCTCACACCGATCTGACGCAGCTCAATACGTGTTTTGAAGATTGCCGCCAGATCCTTTACCAGTTCACGGAAGTCGATTCTTCCGTCTGCGGTAAAGTAAAACAGGATCTTGTTATTGTCAAACGTATACTCCACATCGATCAGCTTCATTTCCAACTGATGCGCACGGATCTTTTTCACACAGATCTGATACGCTTCTTTTTCTTTCTTGCGGTTACTCTCCTCTTTCGCGTCATCCTTCTGTGTAGCCATACGGATCACGTCTTTCAAAGGCTGTACCACCTGCTTGTCTTCTACTTCTTTCGGACCCAGTACCACCGTGCCGTATTCCACACCGCGGGCTGTCTCCACGATTACATGATCTCCCGGTTTCATCTGAAAACTCTTCGGATTAAAATAATAAATCTTTCCTACATTCCGAAACCGGACACCGATAATTTTTACCATTCTAGTTCTCCCTGATTGTCATGAAGAGCAGTTCCATCACCAGGTCAAAGTTTACATTGGAATGTAGACGCTCTCTGGCCTTACCAATGGCATCAATGATATTTTCAATGCCCTCATAGGAACTTTTCTTTGCTCTCTCCTTAATATAATTATACTGGTCTTTAAATACCAGACCATCCACTTCTTTTGTCGCCTTAAACAACAGTACATCCCGAAACCACATGGTAAACAGATCCAGATAATCGTAAATATTCTGTTTCTCTGCTGTCAGCTCTTTGATCATCTCCACCAGTTCATACAGCTCCAGCTCATTGCTCTTTCTCAGGATTCGGAAAGCCCGCTCTGCCATCTCCGCAAATTCCGTGGACTCTGCGATCTGTTTCGCCTTTCCGATATTTCCCTGCGCAAATGCCGCATCGATCTGTGCCTGATAATCCGGCAGATGCATATGCTCCATCAGATATTCTTTCACTTCGTTCTCTTTCACCGGACGCAGGTTCAAAGTCACGCACCGGGAAGAAATCGTAGGAAGCAGGGCATCCGCATTGCTGGTCAAAAGCAGGATCACCGCATAAGCCGGCGGCTCCTCGATCGTCTTTAACAGCGCATTCTGCGCCTGCAGCGTCAGTTTTTCCGCTTCGTTCAGAATATAGATTTTATAAGGACCTGTATAAGGTTTGATGGATACATCATCGATCAGCTGGATACGAATATCCTCGATACCGATAGAGTTCGGTTTCTCATGTGTGATCGTAATAATATCCGGGTGATTTTTGCTTAATGCTCTCTTACAGGAGTCACATTCCATACATGGATCCGTTCCATGCTTTTCACACTGCAGTGACATGGCAAATGCAGAAGCTAACGTCTTCTTACCTGCTCCTACCTCACCGTTAAAAATGTACGCATGTGAAACTTTTCCCATCTGAATGGCATTCTGTAAATGATTTACAACATCATCATGTCCGATAATCTCATGAAATCCTGCCATACAATCACCTCCTGTGTTCTTTTGTTTTCCCACTCCGGTCTTTCTCAACATTTATATGTATCAAAGATACTATATTAATATTGCAGACTTTCTGCGGAATATAATTATTATAGCACACTCCTTAAATACTTTTCAATCTCAGAGTATCCTCCCGCCCCGTCCATATTAGAAAAACGACAGTCAATTCCTGCCTGCTGGATCTTTTCCTCGCTGAAATCCTGCGCATCCGCCAGGAATCTCCGACACATTTCTTCGTATTTCGGCACTTCCTGCGTCTCTTCCCTGGCGATTGCTCTCTTCAGGCGTTCGCCGTCTTCCACTTCTATATAAATAGGACGGATCTTTTCCTCTCCATAATATGCCTTTAATTTTTCATAAGACTCCAGCGTGCCGATTCCCAGATAGTTTTTCTCTTCCAGATCCATATTATCCGCCGTAAAATACCTCCACAGCCCGTAAACCGTCTCATATCCCCGGTCCTCGATAATCTTCCCTGCTGCTTTCAGCTTCTGAAAATCTTCTTCCGTCACAAAATGGTACTCTCTGCCATCCAGTTCCCCGTCCCGGATCGGACGCGTGGTGTAGATCACCAGACGTTCCAGAGAAAATTCCGGGTTTCTTAAAAGTCTCTGATAGATCGTATCTTTTCCCGATGCGCTCTTTCCCATAATATAAAACAATTTGCCCATAATCAGCATTCTCTCTTTCTATTCACTCCCATCTCCCATCTATCTTACCAGACCACCGAAAACTCTTCCAGATATTTTAAACATTTCTTAAAAGAGTTTAGAAATCCTTTATCTCATTTCCATAAAATGGACACAAACTCACGGTATACTTACAGTATCAAAACAAAGAGGACGGCGGATGCAGATGATGACAGCCAGAGCCGGTAACAAAGACTTAAACTCATTGCCGGAACATTTTTACAAGCCCTGTGACTGTCGGACCTCGACAAAAAACAATTACCATTTATATAGATTCGTGCAGCTGTTTGCACCAGCTGCCAAAACACTTTTTCATACTGCCGGGGCACAAGAACCCCGGCCCTCCCTTTTCTAATTATATATAAGTAAAACGAAACTGCCGCAGGATGTTAAAATTCCTGCGGCAGTTTCGTTTCTCAATCTTTCTATTTACTCTGCGTACGAATATCTTACAGATATTTTTTCAGAACGTCTACTTTATCCAGTTTTTCCCATGGCAGATCCAGATCGTTTCTTCCGAAATGTCCGTAAGCTGCTGTCTGTTTGTAGATCGGTCTTCTCAGATCCAGCATCTTGATGATTCCGGCCGGTCTCAGATCGAAGTTCTCACGGATGATCTCTACCAGTTTCTCATCGCTTACTTTACCGGTTCCTGCGGTATCTACGTTGATGGAAGTCGGATGTGCAACACCGATCGCGTAGGACAGCTGGATCTCGCACTGATCAGCCAGACCTGCTGCTACGATGTTCTTTGCAACGTAACGTGCTGCGTAAGCTGCGGAACGGTCAACCTTTGTGCAGTCTTTTCCGGAGAAAGCTCCGCCGCCGTGACGACCGTATCCACCGTAAGTATCTACGATAATCTTTCTTCCGGTCAGACCACTGTCACCGTTTGGTCCGCCGATTACGAATCTTCCGGTCGGATTTACAAAGAATTTGGTGTCTGCATCTACCATCTCTGCCGGGAGAACCTCATCGAAGACATATTTTTTGATATCTTCGTGGATCTGTTCCTGTGTTACATCCGGATCGTGCTGTGTGGACAGTACGACTGCATCCAGACGGTACGCTTTTCCGTTATCATCGTATTCTACAGTTACCTGAGATTTTCCGTCCGGTCTCAGATAAGCCAGTGTGCCGTCTTTTCTTACCTTTGTCAGCTGTCTGGTCAGTTTGTGTGCCAGAGAGATGGCCAGCGGCATATATTCTTCTGTCTCGTTGGTCGCGAAACCGAACATCATACCCTGATCTCCTGCACCGATGGCATCGATCTCTTCGTCAGACATTTTATGTTCTTTTGCTTCCAGCGCTTTGTCAACACCCATAGCGATATCGGTGGACTGCTCGTCGATGGCTGTGATCACACCACAGTTCTCTGAATCAAAACCGTATTTTCCTCTGTCATATCCGATCTCACGAACGGTATCTCTTACGATTTTCTGGATATCCACATATCCTTTTGTTGTGATCTCACCCATAACCAGTACCAGGCCGGTGGTGATAGCTGTCTCGCAGGCTACACGGCTCATCGGATCCTGTTCCATCAGTGCGTCCAGGACTGCATCGGAAATCTGGTCACAGATTTTGTCCGGATGGCCTTCGGTTACAGATTCGGAAGTAAATAAACGTTTTTCCATTCTCATTCTCCTTTTTCTTTTGGGGTTTACCCCTGGGTGCTTTTCTCCCGGGTTTATCGTTTAAGATAATGTCATATCGCATTTTCTTTCCAACGTATAATCTAAAAATGAGCCCGCCAAAAGCGGACTCAATACTTCGATATATCAAATCCCCTTATTGTTCGATTACTCGCTCAGGTAGGCACCTTCCGTATCCGGGGTTGCCGTGACTTCACAGATCCTATGTATCTCCATCACTCTGAATAAGAGAAAAGCTTTCTATACAATTTACGTCTAATAACATAACGCAGTTTTGCCTGTTCGTCAAGAGGGAAACGGTGTCAGGCACCATAAAATTTTTATAAATAGGTCAAATCTTGATTTTCATCCATTTTCCGCTCCGGAACCGTATGCCGCTTAGCATCAGACGACAGAACTGATCCGCTACGATACCCATCCAGATTCCGTAGATTCCCCAGCCAACAATATAGCAACATATATACGAAACAGCCGTTCTCACAAAGGTAACGCTGATGGTAGAACTGATCATGGTGTACACCACATCGCCCGCACCGCGCAGTGCTCCGGTGAATACCACCTGACAGATCTGGAACAGCACGATCACTATCAGAATCCGACTGATCCTCACACCGATCTCCACGATATGTGCTTCTGCAAAGAACAGTCCGAACAGCCACTTTCCGCAGAACAGATAGAACATGGACATAAAAACAGCCATCACAAGTGCCACTTTTTCACAGGTCATCCCGTGTCGCTTTGCCTCCTGCGGTTCTTTGCTTCCGAGACTCTGCCCGATCAGTGCCACGGCTGCCGCCTGCATACCATCACCGAAAGAGAACGACAGACTCAGCGCATTCATTCCCACCTGATGTGCCGCCATCGCCGCCGTTCCCATGTCAGCTGCCATCACAGCAGTTGACATAAAACCGATACGCATCAGAATCTGCTCCACGAATGTACTGCTTGAAAGTTTTAAGATTATTTTTACCGATTCGAACCGTTTCCACAGCCCTTCTTTTATAATATACGGAATACTGAGGAAGGAATCCTTCCGAAACAGTGACATTACACTGATCGTACATCCCACAACCGTTCCAAGCACCGTCGCCAGTGCTGCTCCGCGGATCCCCAGTTTAGGGAATCCAAGATGACCACCGATCAAAAGATAATTTCCAATAATATTGACGATGCTGGATATGGTGTTGGTATACATCGCGATTTTGGTGTTTCCTGCCCCTCTCTGTGCAGCATTGATCACCATGGATATAATATTAAAGATCATCCCACCCATAATAATCTGAAAATAAATCACCGCTCCGTCATGGGTATCCGGTGCGGATCCACACTTTTCCATCAACCATCCTGCCAGACTCACACAGGCAATCGTGATGACCGCGCCGAAGAGAATCGTAAGAAGGATTGCCTCTGCCAGCGTTTCATTTGCTCTTCTTTTGTCTTTTTCTCCTGTTCGTCTGGCAACGATCGCGGCAATCGCCACGTTCATCGCAAAAAATAAAGACAGTCCGAGGAATTTTGGCTGTGTCGTCAGTCCCACCGAAGCCACTGCTTCCGAACCGAGTCCACTGACCATATAGACATCGATCATGCCCGCCAGCGAGATAAAAAAAGACTCAAAAACCGCAGGCCATGCGATTTTCAATACCTTCGCCAATTCCTGTTTCTGTTCCACCCATCCGTTTTTCCGGCTCCCGCCGGATGCCGAGTGTTCTTCCATCTGCTCACTCCTTTTCTTTCCCATGTACTCTCGTTCAAAATTCAAACTCTTCCGGAAAAATAATCAGAATAAAATAAGTAACAGAAGCTCTTTTTCTACCGATCGTTCAGTAGCAAAAGAGCTTCCGCTTTTCGCATGCATCTTCGTCACTTTCCCACAGAGATACGATTATTTACGTGATCAATAAACCATGGGATTTTTTGATCCGTGATCCCGCCACACAATCTGCATTATAATATCCTGTCTGTTCTTACAGCTTGTCTCCTCTGCGGATATAACCCGGTTTTTCCGGCTCTGCAATAATCTGATTGCTGTGGATCAGTTTCGCATGTTTGTCAATGACCATATTTTCCACATGCACATCTTTGCCGATCACTACGTCTGCATTTACCACACAGTTGCGGACAACCGCACCCTTCCTGATCTCACATCCACGTCCAATGATTGAATTTTCTACCATTCCTTCTATCAGACATCCATTGGAAATTACGGATGATTTTACATTGCTGCCTTCAAAATACTGGGTCGGGCAGGAATCGTTGGTACGGGTATAGACCGTCCACTCTTCATGAAACAGCTCTCTTGCTTTCCTGCGGTCAAGCAGTTCTTCGTTGGCATCAAAATAACTCTTGAGATCGGTCATTGCTGCAAAATAACCTCTGTGAGATACTCCACGGATATCCATCTCTCCACAGGATTCATTGAGTGCATCTGCCAGTGTATATACGGAAGACAGCTTGCGTCCTTTATCGATCAGATCCAGGAAGATCTCTTTTTTCATTACATAGGTGTCCATGAAAATATTTCTGTTTTTTACATTTCCGTGGTTTGGTTCCAGAGACAGCACACCTTTTTGTTTGTTCAGATTCAGCACCTGGCAGTTCAGGAAATGATCTTTTGCATTGTCCACATTCTGATACATCAGTGTGATATCCGCACCGGATTCGATATGGTTCTGTAAAAATTCTTCGTAATCTGCAGTATAAACCATATAGCTTGGTACGATGACTACGTACTCTTCACTCATCTCCTCAATGGCATCCAGGTTTTCCACATAAGCTGCCAGATCCGTACTGTAAATACTATTTTCGTCTCCGTTTTCACAGAACAGAAGATTTAAATTGCCACGTTTGGAATTGATATTGTAGTGACGTCCGGTTCCCAGATGTTCTACCAGAGAACGTGGCTTTCTGCGGATGTACACCTGAATAGAATCAATTCCACTGTTACTCATATTAGAAATCGGGAAGTCGATCACACGATATCTTCCGAGAAAAGAGATCGCTCCGGTCGGACGATAAGCCTGCATCGGATTCCCCTGTATATTATTGCCTGCGAAATTTACGATTCCAAATGCTCTACTCATCTTATTCTTCCCCCTTTACACGTTTTGCAACCAGTTCGATATTTTCACTGTCTGCACTGCCGACAACCGCATTCTTTCCGATCTTTACGTTGTCCGCGACAAGGGCGCGTGTTACGACTGCACCTTCTTCTACTTCCACACCCGGCATCAGTACACTGTCAATAATTTTTGCTCCCGGTGCTACTTTTGCTCCTGTAAACAGGACAGAGTTCTTAACCAGACCATCCACGATACATCCCTGTGTGATAAATGCTCTCTCTATACTCGCCTGCGCACCGATATACTGTGGCAGCGCATCGGTATCCTGGGTATAGATCTTCCAGGAACTGTCGGCAAGATCCAGTGCATTGTTCTTATCCAGCAGATCCATATTGGCTTCCCATAAGGAATCGATGGTTCCCACATCTTTCCAGTATCCTTTGAACTTATATGCATACAGTGTTTTCTGGTCTTCCAGCATTCTTGGGATGATGTCTTTTCCGAAATCATGGTTGGAATCCGGATCTTTCATATCAGCAAGAAGCATCTTCCGAAGCAGTTTCCAGTTAAAGATATAGATTCCCATGGATGCCAGATTGCTCTTAGGCTCCGCAGGTTTCTCCTCGAATTCTACGATTTTTCCGCCTTCTTCTGTATTCATGATACCAAAACGGCTTGCTTCTTTCATCGGAACCTCAATAACGGCGATGGTTGCATCTGCATGATGTTCTTTGTGGTAATCAAGCATCTCATCGTAGTCCATCTTGTAAATATGGTCACCCGAAAGAACCAGCAGATATTCCGGTGCATAGGTATCAATAAAGTCAATGTTCTGAGAAATAGCATCCGCAGTTCCTCTGTATACGTCCAGGTTTGCATCTGCTTTTTCCCGTGGTGGCAGAATATATACGCCGCTGTCTTTGGTATCCAGACCCCATCTTCTTCCTGCGGCTGCATAACTGTTCAGCAGGACGGATTCGTACTGAGTCAGTACGCCGACTACATCGATTCCACTGTTTGCACAGTTACTCAGTGGAAAATCAATGATCCGATATTTTCCGCCGTATGATACTGCAGGTTTGGCAACTTTTTTTGTCAGGTCATGAAGTCTGCTTCCTCTTCCTCCAGCCAGGATCATAGCCAACATGTTATTTTGCTTCATATGTATGCCCTCTCTTTCATATTTCTGTGCCTATTATACTATTTTTTATGCTATTATGCTACATATTTCCAGAAGAAAACCGAATTTATTGAATGATTTTACCAAATCCTAACATTTATATTTTTATTTTTCAGTACATTCTCCTGTTTCTTTCCATCGCTCTTATGTTTTCTCCACAGGCACAGACATTGCCGGGGGTTCTGTTTTTCCACGGCAAACACGGGAGGCTTTCTCATAATTTTACAGAATCTTTAGAATTATCCCACTTTGTTTAGATGAAAAAGCACATGCTATATGCTATACTTGATATATCATTATGGGTACTTCTGCCCGTCTATATCAAAACAGAAAACAGGTGAAACTATGAAACTGAAAAATCGTATGGTTATCTCATTTTTTGTGATCATTCTGGTTCCTCTGATCCTGACCGGTGTTGCAGTTACCGGTTTTACCATGTATCAGGTCTGGTCACTGGAAAAGAAATATGGAATCGAAGGGGTTACTTATGAAAATCTCTCCAACAATACCATGCTGTTGAGCAAAATGACGCAGAAAACATTCTCCACTCTCGAGAAAACAGCCTCTTCGGATCCGGAAAAGCTGGAGGAAACTTCTTATCTGAATTCGCTGAATCAGGATCTGACCGGGAAAAATGCTTATCTGCTGATCCGGAAGGGTAACGATATGTTTTACTGTGGTTCCCCGACACAGGATGAACTGCTCTTTTCCGAACTTCCGGAATACGGCGATCCTTCTGCCGACAATGACCGTGGGGTCTATATCGGTGCCGATGTGCAGTCCCTTATCAAGCAGGTGGATTTTACCTTTACTGACGGTGTCAAAGGAAGTGCGTTTATTATTTTCCATTCCAATTCCATGGTTCCTCAGTTAAAAAAGATCCTGCTGGATACTGTGTTTGTGATCATCCTGATCCTGATTCTCACTGCCCTGGGGCTTTGTACCTGGACATATCGCGGCGTAATGACTCCACTAACTCAGCTGAAGGAAGCGACAAAAAATATCAAGGAAGGCAATCTGGACTTTACAATTGAAAAAACAGGCGTGGATGAGATCGGAGATCTATGTGATGATTTTGAGGAAATGCGCAAACGCCTGAAGGAGTCTGCTGAAGAAAAAGTGGCATTTGACAAGGAAAATAAGGAACTGATCAGCAATATTTCCCATGATCTGAAGACACCGATCACAGCTGTCAAGGGTTATGTGGAAGGCATCATGGACGGCGTGGCAGACACGCCGGAGAAGATGGATCGATATATCCGCACCATCTATAATAAGGCAAATGAAATGGACCGGCTGCTCAACGAACTGACCTTTTATTCCAAGATCGATACAAACCGGATCCCGTATACGTTCAACAAGATTCATATCAGTGATTATTTTGAGGACTGTGTGGATGAACTGAGCGTGGAACTGGAATCGAGCGGCGTATCGCTGACGTATTTTAATTATCTGGAGGAGGATGCGGTGGTGATCGCAGACGCAGAACAGTTGAAGCGTGTCATCAACAATATCGTCAGCAATTCTCTCAAATATATGGACAAACCGAAGGGCGTCATTAACATCCGCCTGCGCGATGTAGGTGATTTTATCCAGATTGAGATCGAGGATAACGGCAAGGGCATCGCACAAAAGGATCTGGCAAATATTTTTGAACGTTTTTACCGCACGGATGCTTCGAGAAATTCTTCAAAAGGCGGAAGCGGTATCGGACTTTCGATCGTCAAGAAGATCATGGAGGATCACGGCGGTCAGGTCTGGGCTACAAGTAAAGAGGGCACAGGTACAACGATGTATCTGGCTTTGAGAAAATATCAGGAGGTACCGGTACATGAGTAAGATTTTGATTATTGAGGATGAAGAGGCGATCGCGGATCTGGAGAAGGATTATCTGGAACTGAGCGGGTTTGAGGTGGAGATCGAGCATCGGGGTGATGTCGGACTAAAACGTTCTCTGACAGAAGATTTTAATCTGGTGATCCTGGATCTGATGTTGCCGGAGATGAACGGGTTTGATATCTGCCGGGAGATCCGGGCACAGAAGAACACGCCGATCATTATGGTTTCTGCCAAGAAAGATGACATTGACAAGATCCGGGGACTTGGACTCGGAGCAGATGATTACATGACAAAACCTTTCAGTCCCAGTGAACTGGTGGCAAGAGTAAAAGCGCATCTGGCGCGGTATGAGCGGCTGATCGGATCGGGTGTACAGGAAAATGATATTATTGAGATCCGCGGGATCAAGATTGATAAGACAGCACGAAGAGTCTGGGTGAATGGAGAGGAAAAGAATTTTACCACCAAGGAATTCGATCTTCTGACCTTCCTGGCACAGAATCCGAACAGAGTGTTTACAAAGGATGAGTTATTCCGGGAAATCTGGGATATGGAGTCTGTGGGAGATATTGCTACGGTTACGGTGCATATTAAGAAGATCCGGGAGAAGATCGAGTTTAATACGGCGAAACCGCAGTATATTGAAACGATCTGGGGGGTTGGATATCGGTTTAAAGTTTGATAAAAACAGGGATTCGTTCCTATATTTACGGTACTGGCAAAGGTCCGTCGAAGAAAGGCGCCCTCATGGAAAGCAGGCAGGGTCTGCGCTCGGTTTGAGCCTGTAGTCTCAAACTCGTGCTCGACAAGCTGCCAGCTTTCCATGAGGGCGCCTTTCTTCGACTGCGATTGTGGTGTGGAGAAGGTTGCGGTCGTAATTGTATAGATTTTCCATTTGCCAACGCACAGCAATCGGCTGACCGTTTCTGATCCAGGCAACACTTTGTGGGCGCTTAGGGGAAGCTTTGAAATCCAGCCCTTACGGAGACTTAGGCTCGAGCGCTCTCGCGAGAGTCTTAGTCGCAGTTAGGGATTAGTTCAACGTTCCCCTGCCCACGTTGCCTGGACCGGAAACGGTCATCCGGCCGCGTCCGCCTTACAACGTATTTACAATTTTAAAATTACTCTTCAATCGTAACCTTATCCAGATGCCAGATCTCATCCACATACTGCTGAATCGTTCTGTCAGAAGAGAATTTACCTGCACTGGCAGTATTCAGAAGAGCCATCTTCGCCCATCCTTCGCTGTCTCTGTAAGCAGCTTCCACCTTCTTCTGTGCTTCTGCATAAGACTTGAAGTCTGCCAGGATAAAGTAAGTATCTGCACGATCACTGCAGTTTGTGTTCAGCAGAGAATCGTAGATCTCATGGAACATGTTGAAATCTCCGTTGGAGTAAGTTCCATTAATCAGCTGCATCAGTACGTTACGGATATCCGGATCGTTGTTGAAGTACTGCATTGGATCGTATCCGCCGTTGTTTTCGTAGTTGATAACCTGATCAGCGGTCAGACCGAAGATGAATGCATTCTCTGCACCAACTTCTTCTACGATTTCCACGTTTGCACCATCCATGGTTCCCAGAGTCGGTGCACCGTTCAGCATGAACTTCATATTACCGGTACCGGATGCCTCTTTACTTGCAGTGGATATCTGTTCGGAAACATCTGCTGCTGCGAAGATCAGTTCCGCATTGGATACACGGTAGTTTTCGATAAATACAACTTTCAGTTTACCATTGATAGAAGCATCGTTATTGATCACATCTGCAACGGAATTAATCAGTTTAATGGTCAGTTTTGCACGGCGATATCCGGCAGCTGCCTTTGCACCGAAGATGAATGTTCTTGGATAGAAATCCATTTCCGGATGTGCCTTGATCTCGTTGTACAGATACATAACGTGCAGAATATTCATCAGCTGACGTTTGTACTCATGCAGTCTCTTAACCTGAACATCGAAGATGGAGTGCGGATTGACTTCAATTCCGTTATGCTCCTGGATGTATTTTGCCAGACGTACTTTGTTCTGATATTTGATATTCATGAACTCCTGCAAAGCTTTCTTGTCATCCGCGTAAACTTTCAGTTTTGCCAGTTCCGGCAGATTGGTGATCCAGCCGTCACCGATATGATCGGTGATCCAGTCAGCCAGCAGCGGGTTCGCATGCATCAGGAAACGTCTCTGTGTAATACCGTTTGTCTTGTTATTGAATTTCTCCGGATACATCTCGTAGAAATCTTTCAGTTCCTGTTTCTCCAGGATCTCGGTATGCAGTCTTGCAACACCGTTTACAGAATAACCGCCGGCGATTGCCAGATGAGCCATCTTAACCTGTCCGTCGTAGATGATAGCCATTTTCCGGATTTTTTCCTGATTTCCCGGATATTTGTTCTGGATCTCCAGGATAAATCTGCGGTTGATCTCTTCGATGATCTGATATACACGAGGAAGCAGTTTGGAGAACAACTCGATTGGCCATTTTTCCAGAGCTTCTGCCATGATGGTATGGTTGGTGTATGCACAGGTATGTGTTGTGATATCCCATGCTTCTTCCCAGGTCATTCTTTCTTCGTCCAGCAGGATACGCATCAGTTCGGCAACCGTCATGGTCGGATGGGTATCATTCAGCTGGAAGGTTACTTTCTTCGGCAGATCATGCAGATCGTCGTGGTTCTTTCTGAATTTTGCGATTGCTTCCTGGATACTTGCAGAAATGAAGAAATACTGCTGTTTCAGACGAAGCTCTTTACCTGCATAATGGTTATCATTCGGGTACAGAACCTCTACGATATTCTTCGCCAGGTTTTCCTGTTCAACGGCTTTATGATACTCACCCTTGTCAAACAGATCTAGACGGAAATCAGTGATCGGTTCTGCATCCCAGATTCTCAGAGTGTTGACGATCTTGTTGTTGTAACCAACGATCGGCATGTCATAAGGGATAGCCATTACAGACTGATAACCTTCCTGGATGAACTGATTTCTTCCGGTAGCTGCATCATATTCTACGCGTACATATCCGCCGAATTTTACTTCTTTTGCATATTCCGGACGGCGCAGTTCAAATGGATATCCATCTTTCAGCCAGTTGTCCGGTACTTCTACCTGATAACCGTCTTCGATTTTCTGTTTGAACAGACCGTAGTGATAACGGATACCACAGCCGTATGCACAGTATCCCAGAGTTGCCAGGGAATCCAGGAAACATGCTGCCAGTCTTCCCAGACCACCGTTACCCAGTGCCGGGTCCGGCTCCTGATCTTCAATCACGTTCAGATCAAATCCCAGTTCGTCCAGTGCTTCCTTTACTTCTTTATATGCAGTCAGATTGATCAGGTTATTACCCAGGGCACGACCCATCAAAAACTCCATAGAAAGATAATATACGATCTTCGGATCATCTTTCTCATACTGTTTTTGAGTTGCCAGCCAGTTATCGATAATAACATCTTTTACAGCCAGAGAAACGGCCTGGAAGATCTGCTGTTGTGTTGCTTCATCGATTGTCTTACGGTAAAGCATCTTTACGTTTTCTTTGACCGCTTTTTTAAACTCTTCTTTTTTGAAATGACTGTCTAACATTGGAAACCTCCTCATTTGCAATGATATTTATAATGATACAGAAAGCAAACAGATCCTGTATCATGAAAAAGGGGCTGATACATTTGTACCCGCCCCCTGATCCACATACTTTGTTACAATTTGCTAATTGTAAAGGTACTGAATTTTCAATACAACTAATTCATTTTCTCAACTCCCAGTGTTACTTCCTGGGAATTGATATTCCAGGATTTTACATAACCCTGAGCAGTATCGGTAAGTAGCTTCTCTGCCAATACCTCTGCCTGAATCTCTTCCGCATGTGCCTTCATAATGTCTTCAATTACTTTGTTGTCTTTCACATACACCTGGATCTTATCCATTACTTCAAAGCCAGCTTCTTTTCGCATGGTCTGGATCTTGCTGATGATCTCTCTTACGAAACCTTCTTCGATCAGTTCCGGAGTCAGATTGGTATCCAGAACAACTGCGATATCGTTGTCAGACTCGGTTACATAACCTTCCATCTGTGCAGTTTCGATCAGCAAATCCCCTTCTGATAATACAACTTCATTACCGTCGATGTCAAGTTTTAACTCGCCGTTTGCACGAAGCTCAGCCATGGCTTTGTTTCCGTCAAGTTCGCTTAATGCTTTACGGATACCGTTTAAAAGTTTTCCGTATTTCGGTCCTACGGTCTTCAGCTGCGGTTTGAAGCTGTAAGAAATAAAGTTTTCGATGTTATCGGTGAATTTTACTTCTTTTACGTTCAGCTCGTCTGCGATGATCGCGGTAAAGTATTCGGACAATCCGTACGGAGCTTTTACATACATGGCTGCGATCGGCTGACGGTTCTTGATGTTTGCAGTATTTCTGCAGGCACGGCCCATAACAACCACATTCAGCAGGTGGTCCATATTTGCTTCCAGATCTTTGTCGATCCATTCTTTGTTGGCAACCGGGAAGTCACACAGATGGATGCTTTCCGGAGCATCTTTATCGATGCTTCTTACCAGGTTCTGGTAGATATCTTCGGTCATGAACGGAATCATCGGAGCAGCAACTTTGGAGATGGTTACCAGAGAAGTGTACAGTGTCATATAGGCATTGATCTTATCCTGTTCCATTCCTTTCGCCCAGAAACGTTCACGGCTTCGTCTTACATACCAGTTACTCATATCATCTACGAATTCCTGCAGTGCTCTTGCAGCTTCCGGGATCCGGTAGTTGTTCAGGTTGTCGTCTACGGTCTGGATCACGGTATTCAGTTTGGACAGCAGCCATTTGTCCATAACGGACAACTTATCATAATCCAGGGTGTATTTTGTTGCATCGAACTCATCGATATTTGCATAGAGTACAAAGAACGCATAGGTATTCCACAGAGTACTCATGAATTTTCTCTGACCTTCCTGTACCGCTTTTCCATGGAAACGGTTCGGCAGCCACGGTGCACTGTTGATATAGAAGTACCAGCGGATCGCATCTGCCCCGTATGTCTGCAGTGCATCGAACGGATCTACCGCATTTCCTTTGGACTTACTCATCTTCTGACCATTTTCATCCTGTACATGACCCAGTACAATAACGTTCTGGTACGGAGCCTTGTTGAATAACAGGGTGGATTCCGCCAGCAGAGAGTAGAACCATCCACGGGTCTGGTCTACTGCTTCTGAGATAAACTGTGCCGGGAACTGCTGTTCAAAAAGTTCTTTATTTTCAAATGGATAATGATGCTGTGCAAATGGCATTGCTCCTGAGTCGAACCAGCAGTCGATAACTTCCGGTACTCTGTGCATCGGTTTTCCGCATTCCGGGCATTTGATGGTGATGTCATCGATGTACGGACGATGGAGTTCTACGGTTTTTGCACGCTCGTCACCGCTCATCTCATACAGTTCTTCTCTGCTTCCCACAGAATGCTGGCATCCGCACTCACATTCCCAGATATTCAGAGGAGTTCCCCAGTAACGGTTTCTGGAAATACCCCAGTCCTGCACATTCTCCAGCCAGTCGCCGAAACGACCTTTACCGATGCTTTCCGGGATCCAATTGATGGTATTGTTATTACGAATCAGATCATCTTTTACCGCTGTCATCTTGATAAACCAGGATTCTCTTGCATAATAGATCAGTGGTGTATCACAACGCCAGCAGTGTGGATATTCATGCTCGAATTTCGGTGCTTCGAAGAGTTTTCCTTCTTTGTCCAGATCCACCAGAACTTTCGGATCAGCATCTTTTACAAAGATATCTGCATACGGAGTTTCTTTGGTCAGATGACCTTTTCCATCTACAAACTGTACGAACGGCAGATTATAGTTGCGTCCGATACGGCTGTCATCTTCACCGAAAGCCGGTGCGATATGAACGATACCAGTACCATCGCTCATGGTTACGTAAGTATCACAGGTAACAAAATGTGCTTTCTTTTTCTGTTTTGCTGCTGCTTCGCCTGCGCATGCATACAGCGGTTCGTATTCTTTGTATTCCAGATCTTTTCCTGTATATTTCTCAAGAACTTCGTAAGCCGGTTTTTCTTCGTCTCCCAGTTTGCCAAGCACTTTGTCCAACAAGGCTTCTGCCATGTAATAGGTGTATCCGTCAGCTGCCTTTACTTTACAGTAAGTCTCATCCGGGTTCACACACAGTGCCACGTTGGAAGGCAGTGTCCACGGAGTTGTGGTCCATGCCAGGAAATAAGCATCTTCGCCGATCACTTTAAAGCGAACGATCGCGGAGCGTTCTTTTACGGTTTTGTATCCCTGAGATACTTCCTGTGCGGAAAGCGGTGTTCCACAGCGCGGACAGTAAGGTACGATCTTGAATCCTTTATATAACAGACCTTTGTCCCAGATCTGTTTCAGTGCCCACCACTCAGACTCGATAAAATTATCATCATAAGTTACATATGGATGCTCCATATCAGCCCAGAAACCTACCGTAGAAGAAAAATCTTCCCACATGCCTTTGTATTTCCAGACACTTTCTTTACACTGCTGGATAAATGGTTCCATACCATATTCTTCGATCTGTTCTTTTCCGTCCAGCCCCAGTTTCTTTTCTACTTCCAGCTCTACCGGAAGACCATGGGTATCCCAGCCGGCTTTTCTCGGTACCATGTATCCTTTCATGGTACGGTAACGTGGGATCATATCCTTGATGACACGGGTCAGTACGTGACCGATATGCGGTTTTCCGTTTGCTGTCGGCGGTCCGTCATAAAATGTGTAGGTTTCCCCCTGTTTTCTCTGTTCCATACTTTTTTCAAAAATATGATTTTCCTTCCAGAACTGTTCTGTCTTTTTCTCTCTGTCCACAAAGTTCAGATTGGTTGACACTTTCTGATACATCTCAGAATCCTCCTTTATTATTTTCAAAAGCGGTTTGTTATACTTCTTCCTGTAAATTCAAAAAGCCTTCGTCCCTGTAACAGGACGAAGGCTACATTACCATCGTTATACCACCTCTTACAATGTACGGGCTCTTCACCGATACACCTTCCCTTTAACGGCGGATCAACCGGCATCTCCTACTGCCCGCAGGTTTCAGAGTGCAACTCAGGAGTGATGTTCATCTGACCGACCGGCACCGGGCTTCCACCTCCCCCGGCTCGCTGAGGCTTTCAGGCACAGACTACTGTCTCCGTCTTCGTTTTTACTAACCCTCATTATATATACCTGCCAAAGCGGTTGTCAAGGAATTTTACTGTTTTTCAAGGGTAAATTTCGCTTTATTTGTTGTTGTACTGTCCGTACCGATAAAAATTTCGAAAATACCTGCTTCACTCTCAAAAATAATATTTTCACTCAGGAAACAAAGCTGTGGTTCCGTAATGGTAAATTCCACTCTTGCCTCTTCTTCCGGCTGCAGGGTAACTTTCCGGAAATCTTTCAGTTCTTTAACCGGTCGTACCACGCTTGCGGCAACGTCATGGAGATACAGCTGGATGGTTTCGGTTCCGGCACATGTGCCTGTATTTTTTACGGTTACCGCTGCCCGGATGCTTTCTCCGTCTTTCATGCTGTCTTTGTTCAGAGAAACTTTCGAAACAGTAAATGTCGTATAGCTCAGCCCGTAGCCGAACGGATACAGCGGTGCGTTCGGGATGTCCAGATATTTGGAACGAAAACGATCCTTGTCTTTGCCTTCCACATGGGGACGGCCGGTGGCATATTCGTTATAATGAACCGGAACCTGTCCCACACAGTACGGGAAACTCATCGGCAGTTTTCCGGTCGGGTTGTATGCACCGTACAGAACATCTGCGATTGCTCCGGCTCCCTCTGTGCCGGGCATCCATACTTCCAGAATGGCTTTTGCTTTCGCCTTGATGTCGCGGATATCTAACGGACGTCCGGAGAACAGGACCACGACGATGTTGTCATTGACTTCTGCTACCCGATCCAGTAATTTCTGCTGAATCTCCGGAATCTGAATATTCGCATTACTGGTTGCCTCTCCTGACTGCAGACGGTCTTCACCGATACAGAGGACTACTTTTTTGGCTCCGGCTGCTGCCTTTACTGCCTCTTCCAACATCTGTGCCTCTTCCTGCGGTGTACAGGAAGATTCCTGTGTTCCCTCGGTGAATCCTTCCAGAACCACATCCGCGCCAAGCATCGGGGAACCCTGTGCAAAGACTACATTTTCTGCCAGATTTTCCTGTTTCAGCACTTCCCTGATTGTTTTTACATCTTTCACCTCTCCGATGATCGACCAGGATCCCATCAGATTTCTGGTGTTTACATAAGGTCCGATATATGCTGTTTTTTCCGTTTTCTTTAGCGGCAGTATCTGTTCTTCATTTTTCAGCAGAACAAAGGATTTTCTTGCTGTTTCTCTTGCCAGTCTGCGGTGTTCTTCACATAGGATCACCTGCTTTTCCTTTTCTTCATCCGCATCTTTATACGGATGTTCGAACAGTCCCAGTTTATTTTTCAGCTCCAGTATCCGCATACAGCACTCGTCTATCAATTCTTCCGAAATCGTTCCTTCTTTCACCAGACGGCACAGGTTATCACTGTAGATTCCTGCCATCATATCGATATCCACACCGGCTTTTACCGCACGGATCGCGGCCTCTTCTTTATCTGCACAGTATCCGTGATAAATCATCTCTTCGATCGCAGCCCAGTCAGAGATCAATACACCGTCAAATCCCAGTTCATCGCGGAGAATATTCCGCATCAGCTTTTTACTGCCCGTGGCCGGTACACCGTTCAGCGTATTAAAGGATGTCATCACAAGCGCAGCTTTCGCATCGATCCCGGCCTTGTAGGACGGCAGATAGAACTCACGGAAGGTATGCTCGGATAACTCTACCGTGTTATAATCTCTTCCGGCTGTCGGTGCACCGTATCCTGCAAAATGTTTCACGCAGGCACCGATCCGGTATTCCTCACGCAGATCCTCTCCCTGGAAACCGCGTACCATACTCTCACAGAACAGTCCATTCAGATACGGATCCTCCCCGGTGGACTCCATCACGCGTCCCCATCTGGCATCACGTACCAGGTCTGTCATCGGGGCAAAGGTTACATGCAGGCCGCTGACAGCAGCCTCTTTTGCTGCGACAGCAGCACATTTTTCTGAAATTTCCGGTTCAAAGGTTGCTCCCTGAGCCAGCGGGATTGGAAATACCGTCTTGTATCCGTTGATGATATCCAGCATAAATAACAGCGGAATATGATGTGGATGTTTTTCCATGTAGGCTTTCTGGATCTTTTTTACATTCTCCGCACCCATCGATCCGATAACAGATCCGGACAGTGCGATATTTTCCTCTGTAAATCCCATCTCTGCCATCGGTCCTGTGATCACCGTATCGTCTGCAAAGAATCCGCCGACCACCTGGCTCATCTGATTGACTTTTTCTTCCAGGGACATATCATTTAATAAAGCGATTAACTGCTCTTTTGTCATCGTTCTTCTCCTTATTGCGTCTTTGTAGTATTGGTTTTATTCTCTATAAGTTTACATAATGTTATTCTTAAATATCTTACTGTTTCTGATCCAACCATATATTTTATATCCACTATATAACACTCTGCCACTGTTTTGCAAGTCCCGTTCAGATACATTTTCTGTTACTGTGTACTGTACCCATTTCTTACAATCCGACGGATTCCAGGTTTTTTGTCGTATTTTGTCAATGGCTGTGGTATAATAGTTGAAATCAGGGTCTGCAGACCCTGTATTTTATAATGCAAAAATGGAAATCAAAGGAGTTTTTTATGAACAATCGAAGATACCGTCATCGCCTTCTCGCGCTCTCGGCGTCTATTTTGCTGGGCCTGTCCGGTCTGTCTTCTTCTGCGGTTGATGCTGCAGAAGTTACTGTTGAGCAACCGGCAGCAGATACCACGGTTTCTCAGGACACGGGAAATCCATCCGCAGACACCAAAGAAGCGGCAGAAGGTCAGACCGAAGGCGAAACGACGGAACCGGAACGAATCGAACCGGATGCCTACTTTGAGCCAATCCAGTCCAACGACACCGCCAACTGGCCACAGGGGCCTGCCGTATGGGCAGAATCAGCCGTTGTCATGGATCTGGACAGCGGGACTTTCCTCTATTCCAAAAACATGGATGTCGCAAAGTATCCGGCCAGTATCACTAAAATTCTCACCACACTGATCGCGATCGAACATTCCCGTCCGTCCGAAAAAGTCACTTTTTCGGAAAATGCTGTCTACGGCATCGAACAGGGAAGTTCCAATATCGGGATCCGGCTTGGGGAAAACCTGACTATGGAAGACTGTCTGTACGGCATGATGCTCGAATCTGCCAATGAAGTCTGTATCGCCGTGGCGGAACATATCAGCGGCAGTGTGGATGCATTCGTGGAACTGATGAATCAGAAAGCGGCTTCCCTGGGATGTACGAACACGCATTTTACCAACCCAAACGGTCTTCCGGACGAGAATCATTACACAACGGCACATGATATGGCGCTGATCGCACAGGCGGCATACAACAATGCAACGTTCCGCAAGGTCTGCCAGACGACTACCTACTGCATCGGAAAGACCAACAAGTGTGGGGAAGAGCGATGGCTGAGCAACCATCATAAGATGCTTCCGGACAGGGATTATACGTATGAGGGATGTACCGGCGGCAAGACCGGATTCACTCAGGCGGCGTTAAACACGCTGGTCACTTACGCCGAGCGGAATGGCCGACAGCTTGTATGTGTATCACTCCGAACGAATGGACGACAGATCTATACAGATACGGCTTCGCTGTTAGATTATGGATTCAATAATTTCCAGAATTATTCCATCTTCAACCGGAAAACCTGGGCAGATGCAAAGATGCTGTATCCGTCGCTGTACTTCGGACAGCCCGAGACAGTTGCAAATCTCCGCCCGACCTGCACGGTAACGCTGCCGGCCGGCATGGATCTGTCCTCTGTAGAGACCACCTGCAACCCGGGAGACGGAACCCTCTGCCGCAGCTATACATACAACCAGTATCCGGTAGGCTACGAATCCATCCCGGACACTGCGATCCAGGCACTGTTACACAGTGAACCCATAAACATCTGCAAAAAGTCCGGCAGTGCTGCTGCATCTGATCTCGGAAATTCTGCAAAAGAAACAGCTTCCGGTATTTTCCAGAAAGTACTCGCATTTGTCGCTCCTGTGGGCACGATAATCATCTCTGTATTTACAGCGGTTCCATGGTACTACTCCGTACTGGGCGGTATGCTGCTGCTGATTATCATTATGGAGATTGTGCTGGCAGTGAAGAAAAAGAAGAGACGGAAGAAGAAAAAAACAACAAAAAAGAAAACCGTAAAATAAAGAAACAGGCAGATATGAATTCATAAAATCATATCTGCCTGTTTCTTTGCATCGTATACCAATAATTATTTCTTATCCACTTTTCTTCTGCAATCCATTTTTCAAACGTTACCTGATTTACGCCAAGGATCTTTGAAATCATTGCATTCGGTATGTTTTCCTTTATCTATCATAGAACGACAAATCTCTTTTTTCGTATTTTACGCTCCGATTAAATCTCTTTCCCTTTCGTTCCGATCGCATGTACCACAAACGGAATAAACAGTGTGATCAGTGCTGCATAACCAAGGTAAGCATATCCTTTCTTGACAACTGTCATCAGACCGAACTGTGCGATCGCGAAAGCCAGGAAGGTAAAGATTGCAGTGAAGACTGCATTTCTTGCCAGATGACCTTTTGCTTTTTTCTCTTTGCTGTCCATGCGGCGTTCCATCGCGTTAACGCAACGGGTTACAATACCGGAGATCATGTTTACGGCTGTGGAGATAGCGCCGAGGATGATCAGGATCGAGATGATCGGTGTCAGGATACCGGCACCTACACCATTCTGTACCAGAACCAACATAGGAACAGATGCGGTTGCCAGCTCTGCCACGTAGGCGATGGCCAGCAGACCGAAGATGGAAAGTTCCATGGCCAGGAAGTTGCAGATGAACATCCAGATGGCTGCTTTGTTGATCTGTTTTACATCGGTAACATCTTCCATATGCTGGTACATAACAGATACCGATGCCAGCTGGAAGAAGAAATACAGGACTGCGGACCACAGTGCCGGGCCGAATGCACCGGTCTCAGACGAGATCACCGGCATCTCTCCGGAAGTCATGCGCCCGATGGAGGCTGTGATATCACCCCACTGTGCGATGATATTCGGAACCAGTACCAGTACCAGACCGATGATGATCAGCACACTCAGAGTAGAAGCACATTTTCTTACTACATTGGTTCCATACAGAGCAATGAAGAAGATAAATGCTGCGATGATCAGTGTACATACCCAATATGGGATGCCAAACAGTGTCTGTAAGGTAGAACCTCCGGTTGCAAATGCTGCAGCGGATGCGGTACCGATCATGATCAGGTAACAGATCTCATACAGGTTGGACATCACGTGGCGAGTCTTACCATACATGCTGTCTGAAAAACTTCTGTAGTCGTATGTTTTGTGTTTGTATGCATAACGCATGCCATACCAGAAAAACAGCGCATATAAGCCCTGTGTGACCAGTGGCAGGATCAGACACCAGATACCGTAATTAATAAAGTACTGATAGATCTGTGCGCCGGATGCGAATCCTCCGCCAAACTGTGTGGTAAATGCCACGAACGCAAGTCCCATCGCCAGAGGCATCTTACTTTTATCGACCAGTAATGATTTTTTCTCACTCATACTTTCTTTCCCCCGATTTCCTTTATTGTCGGAATATTTCTGATTATTTATTAAACTCGATCACCTTACCCGGATTGAGGATCAGTTTATCATCAAACGCCAGCTTGATGGATTTGTACAGCTGGATCATCCGCGGTCCCACGAACTCTTCCAGGAATTCCAGACGGCCGTTTCCGATACCATGCTCCCCGGATAACTGTCCACCCAGTTCTTTGGACAGTGCGTACAGTTCTGTCAGACTGGCGTGGGTTGCTGCCTTCCACTCTTCATCACTCATCTCCGGTCCTCGAAGCATCTCGGTGTGGATGTTTCCGTCTCCACAGTGACCACAGGGCTCTACACGGATGCCATGGGCACTTGCGATCTTTTTCGCTGCCTTTACATACTCTGCGATTCTTGCTCTCGGGACAACCACATCACACTCTTCCTGTGCCACAGAATCCGCTTTCATGCCTTCCAGGATACCGCCGCGCACACTCCATACCGCTCCGGCACGTTCCGGTGTTCCGGCGATCGCGCAGTCCAGAGCTCCGTTTGCCAGTGCTGCTTCTGCAGCAGCTTCCACGGCACTGTCAAGTTCCTGCTTACTCGAAGCATCGTACATTACGATCAGAACTGCCTCACCCTCTTTCACCGGAAACATTTTGTTCAGGTTTCGCTCTACAATGTCTATCAATTCTCGCTCAAGGAATTCTATCGCAGTCGGTACAAACGGCAGTTCCAGTACCTTCGGAACCATGTCCGCACACTCTTCAAGACTCTTAAACGGCATAACCAGCGTACAGGTGCAGGTCGGTGCCGGAAGCAGTTTTAATGTCACTTCCGTCAGGATACAAAGGGTTCCCTCGGAACCGATGATCAGGTCTTTCACATCATATCCGGTCGTATTTTTCACAACATTGGATGAAAAATTCATGATCGATCCATCCGGCATAACTGCCTCGATACAGCGGACAAAATCTCTCGTCAGTCCGTAACGGACCGCTTTCATACCGCCGGCATTTGTAATGACATTACCGCCAATGGATGCAGTCTTTTCCCCCGGATCCGGCGGGTAGAACAGTCCGCCTGCTGCGGCTGCCGCCTGAATATCAATCAACAGTGCACCCGGCTGGGCAGTGATCGTCTGATTCTTCCGGTCAATCGGGAAAATCTTGTTCATCCGCATGACAGATAACATGATACCGCCGTATTTGCAGGTAGCTCCTCCTGCCAGGCCGGTTCCCGCTCCACGGCAGACCACCGGGATATTTTCTTTATACGCATATGCCATAATGGCTGATACTTCTTCTTTGTTCACAACTTCCACGTACAGATCCGGCTGATACACGCCGTACTCCGGCATCTCATCCCGATAATATTCGCTGGCGATCTCCGCTCCCACCCATACACGGTCAGGAGCAGTGACAGAACGGATATAGTCACAATCCTGGGAAGTCATTTTCTTATAAGGGTATGCCATGACTTAGTCCTCCTTCTGTTTTTTTGCCAATGCTGTCAGTTCCGGGACAACCTGGTATAAATCATCTACGATACAGTAATCTGCCACACCGAAGATCTGTGCCTGTGGATCTGTGTTGATCGCTACGATACATTCCGATCCGTTCATACAGGAGGTGAACTGGATCGCTCCGGACACCCCGCAGGTGATGATCAGTTTCGGCCGCACGGTACGGCCGGACAGACCGATCTGATGCGCCGTATCGCCAAATCCGTTTTCCACCATCGGACGGGTAAAGGCTAGCTGACCGCCAAGGGCTTCTGCCAGTTCCCGGCACATTTCCACATCTTTTTCATTTCGTACGCCACGGCCTGCTACCACCAGCACATCCTCTTCTTCCAGGCTCTTGACTTTATCGATCACCTCAGAAGAAAGGATCTTGATTCTCGATTCTGCCATCTTTTCATTGACCGGACAGACAACCACTTCGCCGTGCGGGTTCGCTACCACTTCAGCTTTATCCATGACTTTATATCTCACCGTCGCAAACTGTGGTCTGGACTTTGTGATTCCGATCTGTGCCATGATATTGCCGCCAAATGCAGGACGGACCTGAATCATATCGGTATTCGGTTTGATATCCAGTGTGGTACAGTCTGCGGTCAGACCGGTATGGAAACGGGTCGAAAGCCGCGGTGCCAGGGAACGTCCCAGTGCGGTTGCTCCGATCAGTACAGAACTCGGTTTATTTGCCGCGATACAGTCTGCCACTGCATCTGCATAGCAGTCTGCCCGAAATCCTTCAAATCCTGGATCTTCATATACATACACATGGTCCACACCATAAGGAAGCAGCTTCTCGGCATTTTCCTTCGTTCCTTCGCCGCCTACGATCACACAGTTGACTTCGTAACCGACTTTTCCTGCCATCTTTCTGGCTTCTCCCACAAGTTCGTAGGTCACCGGATGGATCTCGCCACGCTCCTGTTCCACATAGATCAGGAAGTTTTTCCAGTCATCTTTGTTAAATGCTTTTGCTTTCTGCTCAAACTGTATGGCCTTCTCCGGACAGTTTCTCACACAGAGACCACACATACGGCAGCTTTCGCTGACTACGATTCCCGCTCCCTCTATGGTCAGCGCACCAAAAGGACATTTTTCCACGCAGATTCCGCAGAGACTGCATTTGTCTGCATCAAATTTCATAAATTCCATATGTATCTGTTCCTCCTATATGATCTTCTTTCCGGTTAAGATGGAAAAAAGTTCCTCTGCTTTTTCTTTCGCACTGCCTTCCAGATAGACCTGTTTTTCTCCTTCCGGTGGTGCAAACATACGCTCTACAGAGGTAGGAGATCCTACCAGACCATATCGGCTCAGATCCTGATCCGGCATATTCTCAAAGCTCAGGATACGGATCGGACGGTCTGCGGTTGCTTTTTTTAGCAGATAGGACGGCAGACGCGGTACACAGGTATCTTTGTCGATTGTCAGAAGACACGGATACGGTATCTCGGATATCTGAGATACACTGACCAGATCCTGACGGACCTGAATGGCTTTCTCATTCACATCCACGATCTCTGCCACCCATGCAGCATGCGGAATCGTCAGATGTTCTGCGATCGCCGGTCCTACCTGTGCGGTATCGCCATCGGTTGTCTGTCTTCCGCAGATGATCAGGTCCGCGCCGCCGATCACCTGGATCCCCTGTGCCAGCGCATAAGAGGTGGCAAGCACATCGGCTCCTGCAAATTTTCTGTCAGAGAGTATCACCGCATCGTCAGCACCCATCGTATAAGCATCGCGCATCATTTCCTCTGCCTGCGGCGGTCCCATCGTCAGTACCGTTACGGTTCCTCCCACTTTTTCACGGATCTGAAGGGCTGTCTCCAACGCGAACAGATCGTAAGGATTGGTCCTGGTCTCCCCGGACATTCTCTTCATGGCACCGGTTTCCGGATCAATATCCACCTTGGAACTCGCCGGTACCTGTTTCATACATACTACTATTTTCATACTTTCTACTTCTTTCTTCACTTTCTCGCTTCAACGCTTTAAACGGTTGTATTATTATAACATCATACTGTTAAATTGTCGAGGTTTTTATGGCAATTTCACAGATGGCTTCTTTTCTACTCTCACCCCTCAGAAACATACACCACAAGATGCACAATGACAGGGCAGGCATTATTTATTCTTCACTAAATGAAATTTAAATAAAAAATTCCCGGACAGATGTTCCTCTTCAGGTTTGTCCGAGAATTTTTTAATATTATTTAAAGTAAATAATTTCCGCGATCGTACAGTTCATAAACGGTATACCGAAAGTATAGAGTTTCATGTAGAGTACCGCTCTGTCCATCAGCGGATGTTTTATTTTTCCTGGAAGAATTCAATTTCTTCTCCCACCGGTCCGTTGCAAAAAGCCACACGAACCGGAAATTCCGGCTGTGACGGGATCACAACGTCTTTTGGCTCTACAGTGATCGGATAACCCGCCTCACGGACTGCCTTCACGCATCCGTCCACATCATCTGTCTTCAGTGCAAAATGCCGGATGCTTCCCTGCGGCAGCACTCCCTCGGCATCGGTAAATACTTCCACCAGTCCTGCTCCCGTATCAAACATAAAGCCTGCCAGTTCCGGCTCTCCCCAGGAACGGATTACCGGCATCCCCAACACTCCCTGGTAAAATTCTTTTACTTTCTCGATTTCATTTTTTTCGCATCGGATACATACATGATGAATTCCCTGTACCAACATATTATTTTTCTCCTTTCTTACGGGCCCGTCTTTTTCTTTTGATTTCTTCTTTTTTGGTCCGTATCTCCATGGCTTCCTCTTCCGTGGTATATTTCATGGTCTTTACCGCAAAGACTCTGCCCTGCTCCGTCTTCTTCATCCGGATCTTGCCCTTCATCCAGCCATGTACCGGACAGTACGCCAGGCAGTAATAATTCTTCTGCCCTGCCGCAAACCACCGGATCTTTTTGCGGATATTTTTTCTGCACAGATGACAGCGGCTGCTGGTGATCTCCTTATCCGCCATGGCTTCTTCTTTGGAGTCAAATTCCCGGGAAATAAATTTTTCATACCCCGGATAAAAGACTTTGATCTCTTCTTCCTTTCGTTTCGGATTCTGATAGCAGTCAATGGAATAAAACGTGTCCACAATCTCGCTTCGGAGCCGCATCAAAACCTTTGCCGTATACCAGGAATCCGCCAGTGCCCGGTGAAATTCCTGCTGTTTTTCTATCTCCAGTACATCCACGGCATATTCCAGAGACCTTCTGCTGTCTCCGTCCTCCCGGTCGATACTGAATAATTTTTGCACATCCAGATAACGGATCGGTCCTTTTAAAAGCTGCAGGATGCCGTAGTATTTCATGTTTCGCTGCAATTCCAGCAGATCGGAATTGCCCCAGCTGCAAAAAAGGGCATCCTCACCGCACCATTTCAAGAATTCTTTGACAGCACGGTAAAAAGGGATCCCTTCCCGTTCCAACAGTTTCATATCCATCTGGATGATCTCTCTGGTACGGTGATGAAGTTTCTTATATACCCGCGGCTGTATCAGTACCTGATACTGGTCTATGATCTGTCGCTCACTGTTCAGTTTTACTGCTCCGATCTCAATAATCTCAAAGGGAATTCTTTCATTTTCCTGGCCTTTTCCGTAAGGACACTGATTCCACTCCAGATCAAAGACAATATAATTCATAAGTGTCGTTCCTTCCTTTTTCCTCTATCTGCAAGTATAATGTATTCTTTCTGTATGGTCAACCTGTTGTTACAGGATGTTGCGGTCACTCCATTCACAGCAGCTACAGAATTTCTCTGACCCTGCACACAGTATTTTCATTTGATTTTTCTCCTTTTTTTTCCATACTGAGTTCAGAAAAATATATGTTATCCATAACCGGAGGTGTATGTTTTATGCGATTACTGATAGCAGAAGATGAAAAATCCCTGTCCCGGGCTCTGGCTGGCAGATATTCAGGAGCAGACAAAACACCTGACTTCCCTGACCAATAACCTGATTACACTCTCCCGGATGGAAGAGGAACGCACCCGGCTGCAAATGATCGATTTCCCATTCTCGGATGTGGTAGAAGAAACGGTACAGTCTTTTCAGGCACTTGCCCGCACACAGAACAAGACTTTTGAAACCTCGATCCAGCCGATGATCTCCCTGTACGGAGATGAAAAATCGCTCACACAGCTGGTATCGATCCTGTTGGATAACGCAATGAAATACTCCACCCCGGAAGGCGAGATTTCCCTTCGTCTTGAAAAAGCAGGAAACAACGTGAAACTTTCTGTATACAACACCGCCGACTCCATCGACCGTGAACAGCTGCCACACCTGTTCGACCGTTTTTACCGGACAGATAAGTCAAGAAGCTCCCGGACCGGTGGCTACGGTCTCGGACTCTCCATTGCCGCTGCCGTGGTCAATACCCATAAAGGAAAAATCACAGCAACCACGCAGGATGAACACTCTCTGCTGATCACTGTGACTCTTCCGTTGAAGACGCAAGAACGCAAGTAAATGCAATAATACCAGTTGTCGTGCCAGATTTTTAATTCTTTTATCTGACAGGCAACTGGTATTTTATTATTTTTTAGCAAGTTCCTCTAAGAACCGCTCCCCATATTTCTCATACTTTGCCTCGCCCACGCCGGACACCTCCAGCATGGAAGCCCGGTCGGTGGGTTTTTTCACGCACATATCAATCAACGTTTTATCACTGAATACGATATACGGCGGCACTTTCTGTTCTCCGGCGATCGTGAGGCGAAGCTGACGCAGCCGCTCAAATAACTGCCATGAGGCAGCATCCAGATCTTCCGTAAGCCCGGCGCGTTTCCGGATCTTTTTCCCGCTGCCATCCGTTTTCGTCTTTTTCTCCTTTGGTTTTGAGAATTTCATCACGATCTTCTCATCCTCCTCCAGAAAATCCTCGCCCTTTTCTTCCAGATGAATCAGCGCATATTTGTCCGGTGTCGCCCACAGATACCCCTGTGCCAGAAGTTCCCCGATGATCTCCTTCAGGCGCGGCTCGGTAATCTGTTTCTGTTTTCCATAACTTTCCAAAGCTTCCAGCCCATACGATTTTACTTTCGCATTCTGACTTCCCCGGAGAACCGCGGCGATCGTTCCTGCACCGTAATTTCTCGGCAGTTCCGTGATACATTCCATAATATCCCGGCAAATCTCCGTCACATCCTCCTCCACATACTCATGGAGGCAGTTCGAACAGTTTTCGCACCGCCTCGGACCTTTCTCACCGAAATATTTCAGGATAAAACCACGCAGACAGTCCTTTGTCGTGCTGTAAAACGTCATCATCCGCAGACGCTGTGCATCCCGCTCCCGGACTGCTTCCACCTCTTCCCTGTCCATATCCTCCCGCAGATCCTTTTCCTCTAACAAAAACTGATTGATCCGGACATCCTGTGGGGAATACAGCAGGATACATTCTGCCCGCTCCCCGTCACGCCCGGCTCGTCCCGCTTCCTGATAGTAATTTTCCATGCTCTGCGGCATATTATAATGTACCACATACCGGACATTTGACTTATCGATCCCCATACCAAATGCATTCGTCGCCACCATCACCGGCTTTTCATCAAAAATAAAAAGATCCTGATTGCGCTTTCTCTCTTCCGCAGAAAGCCCCGCATGATATCTGGTCGCCGGTATATCTTCCATCTGTAACATCGTGCATACCTCTTCCACATTCTTTCTGGTCGCACAGTAAACAATCCCGCTCTCCGTCCGGTGTTCCTTCACATAATCCAGCAGCTCCGCCTTCTTATTCCCTGTCCTCACCTCAAAATAAAGATTCGCCCGGTCAAACCCCGTCACCAGCACCTTCGGACTCCGAAGCCCCAGCACACACAAAATATCGTCCCGCACCTGCTCCGTTGCCGTCGCCGTAAACGCACTCACCACCGGCCGCACCGCCAGCTGATTCACAAACTCCACAATATTCAGATAACTCGGCCGGAAATCCTGTCCCCACTGGGAAATACAGTGTGCCTCATCCACCGTCACCATACTGATCTGCACCCTCTGTGCAAAATCAAGAAACAGCGGCGTCAACAACCGTTCCGGCGCCACATAAATAATCTTATACCGCCCCTGCACCGCATATTCCATCGCCTTATAAATCTGACCTTCCGTAAGCGAACTGTTAATATACGCCGCATGAATCCCGGCCTCATTCAACGCCCGCACCTGATCCTTCATCAAAGAAATCAACGGAGAAATCACAACCGTAATCCCCGGCAAAAGCAACGCCGGAACCTGATAACAAATCGACTTCCCCGCCCCCGTAGGCATAATCCCCAGAACATCCCTCCCGGATAAGATCGCCCCGATCAGATCCTCCTGCCCGTTCCGGAACCCGTCATACCCGAAATATCGTTTCAATACTTCATACATATCCATATATTATTTTACTTTTCCTTTCCTGATCTACCAGACAAAAGAAGACTCCTTTCTCACCTGTAACCTCTCTAAGAGGCTGTTCACAACGACTTAATCAGAATGCAGCCCAAATCCCTTTCCGTACTGACTTTCACTCGCATGTCTCAGATTTTATCATATCCACAACAAAACGCCTCGCAGGATACCACCTGTAAACAGTGGTTACACCTTCTTCTCCCGCCGCCAACACCCAGAAAGCCCACACTGACCTTACCGGGTCAGTGCGGGCTTTCGTCTGTGCAGCCAGTCTTTCGTCCGTGCAGCCAGTCTTTCGTCCGTGCAGCTAGTCTTTTCAGACTTTCGTCCATGCAGGCAATATCTCACTTTACCAACTCCTGCCTTTCATCAAACCAAACCCGATCCCCTTCATTAATATCTCTGTCATACAACATCTGATCCCTCTGCCGAACGATTTTTACATCCCCGTCCTCGTCCTCCAGCCGAACCACCGCCATCACCGGATCTCCCTCTTTCCGCTCCTCGCAGCCAAACTCCACATCTTCCTCTATCCGTACCACTCTATAATTCATAATCCGTATTTTCCCTATATTAAAACCCTTAACTATTTATTATTCATATGCTATAATATCACGCCCCCACCCCCTTTACAAGAAAGAATCCAAACACATCAAACCACAACTATGAGAAACACGCTTTGCGAGTTTCTCAAGTTATCGCGGCAGTCGCCAAGGTTTCATGCTAGCATGGACTTTGGCTCGTTGCTTGCATAAAAAAAGTACGAACCATACCGCTTACTTTCAAACGATACACTTCGCACTTCTCTTCTTAGCATTAATCTTATATAAACGTAACTGTTCAGTACCTTCACAGTTACGTGCCAAAATGCATGTAAAATCACCTTCGGTGATGGCATTTTGGCTTGTATGTCTCGGGATTTTGGCATATTCATGTCAAAACACCTCGCGGTACAGTGACTACTGAATAGTTACATATAAAGTATCCGCAAGCCTCAGAAAAAATACTCCTCAGAATAAATCCTCAGATCCTCTTTTTCCCAGACTCCGCCTTCCACATGAAAACTGTTCAACACCGGATACTCCGCCATCAACGACAAAATCAGATAACTCGCCTTCGAATCAAACGCCAGCCGGATATCTTCCACCGACGGCCGTGACGGAGAAGACGGATGAGAATGCCAGTTTCCCAGCGGTTTTAACCCATTGGCGCGCATATCTTTGATTGCATTCATCTGATCTCTCGGATCCAGCGTAAAGTGATCTTCCGCATGATCCTTATTTTCCAGAAAATACACCTTCTGGATCTCTCTTCCCTCTTCTGTTTCTACCCCGGCGAGAAGACCGCAGGCTTCCTCCGGAAGATGTTCCTTTGCATAATTTACAATCTCATCATAGAGATGATCTCTCATTCTTATAATCGCCATAACTGTCTCCTCTTCCCATTCTGCCTTTTCTGTTTCCTCTGCTTCTGCCCGGAAACATCAGGCACTCCGGGAAGCTGATATTGATATTCTTCATTACTGCTCGTCTCTCGTCGCAAACCGCCCTGCTGTTTCCTCGCAGACTTCCTGTTCGTAATCAATCGGCTCCAGGATCGTCGGATTGTCTCCGCATACCGGGCACTTATGTGTGTCTTTCGGCAGTTTGATCTTGTGGAATTCCATCGTCAGTGCATCATAAGTCAGAAGATATCCGGTCAGAAGATCACCGACACCGATCAGATACTTGATCGCTTCCATCGCCTGTAAGGATCCGATCACACCACCCATCGCTCCGATGACACCTGCCTGTTTACAGGTCGGAACCGCATCCTTTGGCGGCGGGTTCTTGAAGACACAACGGTAGCATGGTCCCTGTCCCGGTACATAAGTCATCAGCTGACCTTTGAAACGGATGATTCCTGCATGAGAAAACGGTTTTTTCTCCAGAACACAGGCATCGTTGATCAGGAATTTTGCCGGGAAATTATCCGTTCCATCAATGATAAAATCATACTCCCGGATCAGTTCCCGGATATTGGATGCATCCACGAACATCCGGTAAGTTTTTACCTCTACATCCGGGTTCATGGCATTCATGGTCTCTTTCGCTGATTTTACCTTTGCTTTTCCGATATCTGCTGTGCTGTGGATGATCTGTCTTTGCAGGTTGGAAAGATCCACTTCATCCGCATCCACGATACCGATGGTTCCCACGCCGGCTGCTGCCAGATACATGGCTGCCGGTGCACCAAGACCACCGGCTCCGATGATCAGCACTTTGCCTTTCAGGAGCTTTTTCTGTCCCTTGGCACCAACTTCTTTTAAGATGATGTGGCGGGAATAACGCTCGATCTGTTCATCTGTCATTGCCATTTAGCATCCACCTCCCATGAAATACAGGAATTCTACATTGTCTCCATCTTTTAATACCGTAGACTCTTTATCCTCGGTTGCGATAAATTCTTCATTGACAGAAACGGTTACATACTCCGGCATCTCTACATTTTCCTGCTCGATCAGCTCCGGCAGTGTCAGTCCGTCTTTTACTTCTTTTTTCTCTCCTGCTACTGTAATAACCATATCTTTTCTCCTTTATTTCCCATTTAGATCTGTTCTTCGATCCAGCTGTTTAATTCTGCCTGTTTCAGTGCGCCCACTTTCCGGCCTTTCGCCTGTCCGTCCTTAAAGAGAATCAGTGTCGGATTGGACTGCACTTCATACTGCTCTGCCAGTTCCACATCAAAGTTCGTATTTACCTTATATACTTTGATCTTATCTTCATAATCATCTTCCGCGTTTCCTAACACCGGCGCCAGTTTTTTGCACGCCACACAGGAATCGGAATAAAAATCCACCAGAACCGGAAGCGCTTCTTTCAATACTTTTTCTTCAAAATCCGCTTTGCTTACCCGTACTGCCATTACTCTTCCACCTTTCTTACATACATGGTGTAAGTGCCGTCTTCGTTATCGGTTAATTTCAGGACTTTGTGTCCTTCCTCTTTCATACTTCGCGGAACATTCTGTACCGGTTCTCCGTCGTTCATGCGGACAGCCAGGACTTCTCCATCCTCCAGCTCTTCGATGGCAACTTTTGCCTTTACGAATGTCAGGGGGCATACTTTATCGGTAATATCAACCTCATCGGTTACTTCAAAATCTAATTCAGCCATGATTGTTCTCCTTTCACTGTCCCTCGTACGCGTCTTTTAACTGCTTGCGGAAGTCTTCCTCTCCCACACGCTGTAATGTTTTGCGGAAACGTTCGCTTGGATTTGCATTTTTCTCAAAGAAAGTGATCGCCGCATCAGTCACACGAAACAGGGTTTCCTTGTCCGGGATCAGCGGAAGCAGTTCTTCTCCTTTGTAGATGTTATTTCCGAAAGTTCCTCCAAAAGATACAATATATCCCGGAGTTCCCTCCCATGCATCCACTGGGCAGCTCTTGACACAGCGGCCGCAGTGATTACATTTTTCTGCATCCAGCTCTACTTTACCGTCCACCATTTCCAGCGCTTCCTGTCGGCAGGCTTTCACACACACACCGCAGGAAATACAGTCGTCTTCTTTGTATGTGATGTTCATGCCACCTTTGATTCCGACATCATTTTCTTCGGCTTTCAGACAGTTATTCTGACATCCGGTAACACCGAATTTGAACTTATGCGGAAGTTCCCGTCCGAAATATCTGGCATCCAGTTCTTTCGCCAGTGTGTAGGTGTCGATACATCCGCTGGGACAGACCTCCGATCCCTGACAGGCTGTGATGGTACGGACACGCGGTCCGCACACGCCGGTTCCCACACCGCCTTTTGCCAGTTCTTCTTTTACTTCGGCAAGTTCTTCCACTTTGATAAATGGAATCTCAATCCCCTGACGGGAAGTCATATGTACATAGCCGCGGCCGTATTTTTCTGCTACTTCCGCCACTTTTTTGATATTTTCTGCAGTCAGGTTACCACCGATCACTGCCAGTCGCAGGGAACCGTAACCTTTCTGTTTCTGTCTCATATAGCCGCCTTTTTTTAAGGCTGCGTAATCTACTTTCTGTGCCATCGCTCTCTCCTCCTACAACGCTCCGATTTTTTCGATCGCCTGTGCAAAATCTGCTTTCAGATCTTCAATATCCTCGATTCCCACGCTCACCCGGATCAGATCCTCGAAAACGCCTGCGTCTTCTTTTTCCTGTTCCGAACTGTGAAGACTGATCGTAGATCCCGGATGAATCACCAGTGTCTTCGTATCTCCGATATTGGAAAGTGTGTATGGAATCTTCAGTGCATCGATCAGTGCAAATGCATTTTCTTTGCTTCCCACCCGCAGGGTCAGGATCGCTCCATATCCTCTGGAAAACTGTTTTTCAGAAATCTCATACCAGTTGCTGCTTTTCAGTCCCGGATAGTTGACAGTAACAGACAGATACGTCTCTTCCAGCCACTGTGCAAGTTCCAGTGCATTGCTGCACTGCCGCTCCATCCGCAGTCCAAGCGTCTCCATACCGATCAGATTCAGATACGCATTCATCGGTGCCAGACACGCGCCGGTGTCACGGAAAAGGCTGTTTCGGAGTCTTGCGATATACGCCATCGGTCCGAACTTTTTATAGGCTGCGATCTGCGGATACATCTGGGGATCCCATTGGAATCTTCCGCTGTAAGTAAGAATACCGCTGATGGAATTGCTACTTCCGTTGATGTATTTGGAAGAAGAATTGACCACGATATCGGCACCGTGTTTCAAGCCCTGGAACAGATACGCCGTTGCTGTTGTATTATCCAGGATCAGCGGAATCTTATGTGCATGTGCAATCTCTGCCAGCCGTTCCACATCGGTCACATCCAGACAGGGATTGCCGATTGTCTCTGCAAAAAGCAGACGGGTATGTTCGTTGATGGCTCCCTCGATCGCTTCCCAGTCATTATTTTTTACATACCTGGTTTTGATACCGAATTCCTCAATATCGCGGAACAGATCGATCGATCCTCCGTAAAGACTTGCGGAAGATACGATCTCGTCCCCGCTTCGCACAATATTTAAAATAGCATTCATGATCGCCGCTATACCGGAAGCGCAGGCGATTGAAGCCATGCCGCCTTCCAGTTTTGTGATTCTGTTTTCAAATGCGGTTACTGTCGGGTTCCCTACGCGGGTGTAACAGTAGCCGGGAGCTTTATTTTCAAATATTTTTTCCAGATCTGCGGCTGTGTCCTGTTCGAACGCACTGCTTTGATAGACCGGGGGAAGGGTTGCTCCATTTGCCTCCCGAACCACTCCTGCATGGAGAAGGTCTGTATTAAAACTCATACGCTTATTCCTCTCTCACAGTAACGCGTCCTCTAGAGCGTGTCTGAAAAAGGCTTTTCGTGAGCTGCGAGTCTCAGTTTGTAGGAGATTTTATCCGAATGAGGGCGGCGTAGCGGGCTACGGCAACCGAATGAGGGTAAAATATACCGCAAAGTGGGGCTTGCAGATTGCGGAAATGATTTTTCAGACACGCTCTAAGATCATCTTGCGGAACGTTACTTTTATTTCAAATATTCAGCCACCGCTGTCGCTGCGTTGGCTCCGTCGGAAACCGCCGTCACAACCTGACGCAGTTTCTTTGTTCTGGCATCTCCTGCCACATACAGTCCTGCCAGACTGGTTTCTCCGGTTTCGTCCGCTTTCACATAGCCTGCCGGATCCAGTTCCACCAGATCCTTTACTAGTGCTGTCTGCGGAACCGATCCGTAAGCCACGAACACGCCGTCCACAGCGATCGCTGTTCCGTCTTCCAGAACAACACCTGTTGCTTTCGCTTCTCCGGTGATTTCTTTCACCTGGTGTTCCAGTACAAATGTGACATTCTCTTTTTCTCTCAGCTTTTCTACCGTGGCAGCTGCACCGCGAAACTCTTTTCTTCTGTGGATCACATACACCTGCTCTGCCAGACCTGCCAGATAACCGGCATCATCCAGTGCGGTATCTCCGCCGCCGAGCACGGCGACTTTTTTACCCCGGTAAAAAGATCCGTCGCAGATTGCACAGTAGGAAACACCTTTTCCCGTATATTCCTTCTCTCCAGGAATATCGGCTCTCCGCGGGGACGCTCCCGCTGCATAGATCACGGTTTTTGATTCGATCTCAGAATCGTCTGTGAAGGTGATCTGAAACTGTCCGGACGCTTCTTTCTGGATTTTAGTCACTTCCTGTTCCAGAAACGCAACGCCGAGTTTTACGGCATGTTCCCGGAAGGTTTCTCCCAGGTCGTATCCGCTGATCCCCGGCAGTCCCAGGTAGTTGTCTACCTGGCCGCTCTCTGCGATCTGTCCGGTTCCCTCATATTCTTTCTCTATCACTACGGCTGACAGGTTCGCCCGCTTTGCATAGATCGCTGCGCTTAAACCTGCCGGACCGCTTCCAATGATACTTACATCATATGCCATATTTTTCTTTTCCTTATTTTTCTTCTTTCAGATCACCCTTCTTTACGGAAGCCACGCAGAAGTCCAGTCTCTCTTCATCACTGTCTTCGTCGTCCCCGTTCATACCGGTTACACTGGAACGGTTCGGATCCACTCCTGCAACTACGGTTACTTTTCCGGTTCCTGCGCCTTTGGATGCACCCGGTACACGGAAGGTTTCCACATCCAGCGGCTCGATGGATACTTCTTCTCCGTGTGTTGCCTGCGGTACCCATTCGTACGGTGCGCGGTATGCACGGTAAACCATGTTCATCTTGAAGTTTCCGCCGATATTTTTAAAGTAAGGGTTTACATATTCCCATACGATCTCATGTTCCGGTGTCACTTCGATCAGATGTCCGTCGGATCCTTCGGTGATCAGTGTGTTTCCGTTTGGCAGACGCTGTGCGGAACTGATGTAGGAGCTGTAGAACTTGGAAGCATCGGTAAATAACAGGTTTCCTGCTTCGAGTGGAGTGTACTGCCAGATGATCTCCAGTGTGATCGGGTCAAATTCCAGGACACGGGAGTAATCTCTGTGTGCGTTGTTGTTACCGGTCGGTGCGGATGGGTTCGGGTTACCGTAACCACCTTCACCACCGTTATCGAATACCAGCAGATTGCCTTCTCCCGGCAGTCCCTTCGGGATCATGTGGAAATGATGCTGACCGATGATCCATCCCAGTTTGCGAAGTTCTTTCGTCTTGGAAAAATCAGGTCCGATCTGCCATACGATCTCTCCGGTTTTCTTGCTGATGATCGCCAGAATATTGGAGTTTCTTGCATCGAAGATCAGGTTGTCCGGATGGAATCTCTCATCTCCTGCATCATACCATTTGTTCTCTCCGAGAACGGATACGCAGTTGATATGCATCCAGTCACCGCCGGCTTCTCCGTGAAGTCCCGGATTACGGAACAGAACATTTTTGGCAGCTTCATCAAAATCAAATTCTTCAAAATGATCAGAAGCACGCCAGCTCCACAGGATATTTCCTTCCCAGTCTACTTCGATGATCTTATCATCGATCAGTTTTTTATCGGAAATCTCATGATTGTATACATTTTCATGTGTCAGGATGATGGTATTTCCACTGTCGGTTTTCGGTTCGCCGCCCGGATAATAATATCCGACGGTATTTCCTTCTCTCTGGTAATCGTGATGTTGTCTTGCCTGCCAGGTCGGTTCTTTTCCCGGATCTGCGATCAGCTCCGTGTGATCGAATTTCCAGACGATATTTCCGTCATAATCCACCTGCACCAGATCCAGCTGATCCTGATATGCATATTTTCCACCACGTTCTCCGGTAGTTCCCATGACATACCCACCCGGAAGGATCTTGTTCGGGAATCCGCCAAGACCTGCCCACAGATTCACTTCGTTTCCGTTCATATCGATCAGAAGTGCTCCTTTTGCGGATGGATAGATGGTGTAGCCGTTATACGCTTTCTCTTTGTTATATACTAAAACTCCTGTTGGAAATACAGTTGGATAACCCATATTCTTTTACCTCCTGTGGTCTGCTTTTTATGCCAGTTTTTTAATCTCTTCCTGAATGATCAGCGGATGAACCTCACCCACCAGTCTGTTTTTGATCTCTCCGTTTTTGATAAACAGCAGGGTCGGTACCGCTGAGATATCAAATCTGCTCTGTAACAGTGCTTCCTGATCAATGTTGCATTTTCCGAAGAATACATCGTCTCCTTTTTCTTCGGAAAGTTTATTTAATGCACCTGTCAGCTTCTTACAGTGGCTGCATGCGGTGGCGTAGAACTCTACAACCACCGGTTTGTCTTTATTGATTTCCTGGTCAAAATTATTTACGTTCAGTTCCTGTATCATAACTGCGATTCTCCTTTGTCTCTTATTCGATGGTCACGTTATCCGGAAATGCGATTTTGGCCACATCGGTGTTGATAAAATCGCGGATATTGTAGTCTTTCGGGAAACTTCCGTGTTCAAATCCCCATTTTTCGATATCTTCCAGATGTGTCGTTGCTTCCTCGGAAAATCCAGGCTCAAAGCTGTAGTTTTTCCAGTTTTCTTTAAAGTCTTCTGCTTTCAGACCAAGTTTGTCTGCCAGGTATTCTGCGGATTCATCCAGATGATCGTTGATATACTGCGTACTTTCATCGACAGCCTGCAGGAACTTTGCAAGAGTGTCTGTATTTTCTGAAATATATTTGTCGGTTGACAGGAAGTAGGATCCGGTCTGAATACCGATTTCCTGGGAAGTTGCCACCTGTACCCATCCGGCTTCTTCGATATACTTTGCTTCGGAACCGTTGGCATACACAGCGGATGCACCACCCTTCTGGATCAGTGCCAGTCTGGTCTGGGAAGAATCAGTGTTGATCAGGTTCTGTTTGCTCTCATCCAGGCCCAGATATTCGATGCACTTACTTGCATAGTAATAAGTTACCGTTCCTTCCTGGTACATGAATCCTGCGGAACCATCCAGGCTCTTCGGATCATCCGCGTATTTCGGATCTACATACAAGCCACCGGACAGGGCTGCCTGACCACCGGAGATCTGAGAAAAGATCTGCAGGTTTGTGGCATCCAGGGTATTTCCCAGACGGTTGACTGCTGCATAATCTGCCATCATTCCGATGTCCGCGGTTCCGTTGACTACCGCATCGATGGTATTGATACCGGCTACAAACTCTGTCGTCTGTAGGTCAATGCCATATTTTTCAAAAATCCCCTGCCAGAGACCAATTTCTGTCGCATACTGATCAAGCTGACCGGTCATCACGGCATCTCTCACGGTCACCAGATCTCCGCTGGAGGAAGATGCATCGGAGGATGCTGTTGTGTCTGTTGTCTGTGTGCTGCTGTTTCCGCATCCGGCAAGTGTTCCAATCACAAAAACTGCTGCGGCTGCCAAACTGATGATTCTTTTTTTCATAATAACGTTTCCTCCTCTTTCTAAAGCTGTTTTTTATTGTTTCTGCGAAACTGCTTTCTCCTCATATCGCAGTCTCGCAGGTATTTTCCTTTTCCAGATTCTTACGCTTTTCTCACTCCGAAGTGCTTTAAGAATGTACAACCAAAAAGCTGAAGCAGACGGTCCGCAACGAATCCGATCAATGCCAGGGTAACGATTCCTGCGAATGCCCAGGCTGTTTTGTAATACATCTTGGAGCTCTGGATCAGATATCCAAGACCATCGTTGCCAACCAGCATCTCTGCCGCGATCACACAGATGATACTGCTGCTGAGTCCCAGCCGGATACCGGTGAAGATATTCGGAACTGCGGAAGGCAGTACCACGGTGAAAAACACTCTCAACCGGCTGGCGCCCATACAGGATGCAGCCTCCATCAGAGAATGATCGGTAGCAACCACTCCTGCGATCGTATTGACCAGCACCTGGAAAAATGCTGCATACAGGATCAGTGCTACTTTGGAAGTATCATCCACACCAAACCACATCAGAAACAGAGAGGTCAGTGCGATGGCCGGGATAAAACGAAACAGGCTCAGGATCGGTTCTACGATCCAGCGGATCGGTTTGAAATGTCCGACCACCAGTCCGACCGGTACGGCAATAACTACCGCCAGTCCCCAGCCTTTCAGTACACGGCTTACGGATGCTGCAATGTCCGCCCACAACGTACCGTTGCTTACCAGTTCCTTGATCGCTGTCCAGGTCTCTGTCGGACTTGGGAGAAAGATCTCATCATATTGTAAGGATCCCAGCCCCCAGAACAGAAAAACGATCAGCCAGGAGACGATTCCTGTTTTGATGATCTTCAGAGGCAGATCCCAACTGCCTGTCTTTTTTGTATTTGCTGTCTGTGCTGCCATGGCTTTCTGCCTCCTTCCTAGATATAGTACATGCTGGATACATCCAGTCCTTTGTTTGTCAGTGTTGTTGTCGTCTTATCATCAAAGACATACATCTGATTGATGACTACCCATACCTTGTCGCCGCTCTTTAACGGTCCGTTGACCAGCGGTGAATTCGTTCTCAGTGTGATGCCCCGGATATTTAACAGTACCTCAAAGTAATTACCCCGGAAAATACTCTGTTCTACGGTAGCATGTTCATAGAGCGAACTTTCTTCGGTTATATCTTTCGGATTCTTGATCTCTACGAATTCCGGTCGGATGATCGCTTTCGTATCCGGTCCGATCGAATCAAATCCTTTTAATTTTCCATAATCTTCAATGATCGAAGATTTTCCGATAAACTGTGCCACAAACGGTGTCTTCGGATGCAGGTAAATCTCCACCGGATCTCCCATCTGTTCTACGCGGCCCTCGTTTGTGATGATGATCTCATCCGCCACCTCGATCGCCTCGTCCTGATCATGTGTTACGAAAATACTGGTAATTCCGATCTTATCGATCGTCTCTCTTAACCAGGTACGAAGTTCCTGTCGAACTTTCGCATCGATCGCTGCAAACGGTTCATCCAGAAGCAGTACTTCCGGATTCGGTGCCAGCGCTCTTGCCAGTGCGATTCGCTGTCTCTGACCGCCGGAGAGCTGATCCGGATATCTCTTTTCCAGTCCCGGAAGCCCTACCAGATCCAGCAGTTCGGTCACTCTTTCTTTGATGAATTTCTTATCTTTCTTCTGGATCTTTAACCCATAAGCGATGTTGTCATATACCGTAAGATAAGGAAATAATGCATAATTCTGAAATACGAATCCAATTCCTCTCTGGCTCGAAGGAAGATCGTTCACCACATTTCCGTTGATACAGATATCTCCGGAATCCTGATGCTCCAGCCCGGCAAGCATTCGGAGGATCGTTGTCTTTCCACTTCCGGACGGTCCGAGAAGACCAACCAGTTTTCCTTTTTCGATTGCAAAGTTCACATCTTTCGATGCCTGAAAATCACCGAAGGATTTATTGATATTTTTTAATTCAATATACATAGCCTGTCGTCCTTTTCTCTCTCCTGTGCCTGTTTTTGTCTTACCTATTATTCCTATCGAATTAGTATGTTGTATTCGTTGTAGAGATAATATCACTTATACGTTTTTATGTCAATAAATGTAGTTATAGGAATTTTTTAGGATTGGCTATAGGCTTTTCCTATAGCAAAAAGATCCCGTACAGTTTTATCCTCACCTGTACGGGATCTTTTCTATATGTTTTCTTTATTTTGCTCTCGCCATAGCCTCCTGATAATCTTTCGTATCCACGAAGATCTCTTCTTTCCATGGGTTCTTCTTCTGTGCTTTTGCTCTCTTTAATATATAAGCAAATACGAACACATTCACAGCAAAGGATACTACTGAGATCAGTCCCTGTGCTGTCGGATTAGCAACGGTCGGCATGGTGCTTCCCATCGCTGCTGCGATACCGCCTTCTCCATAGACAGAAGTTACGGTTGTAAAGTGACTCGCATCCTGGAACAGCGGGAACACCTGTGCGAACATACACCACAGAGCCAGGGTATTTGCACGGTTCTGGATCCAGCCGCCTTTGTTCCACAAGGCTGCTGCGAAGGTCGGTGCCAGAAGCAGTGCCAGACCACAGTACCAGGAATGGGTCGGCAGGTTCAGGTAGGTATACTGGAAGTTCCAGATATCATAAGCCAGAACGTATACCCAGATCATATCCGGCCACAGCATATCCTGTTTGTTTTTGGAAGAGTAGATACCCCACCAGCCGGTCATACAAACGATATTGAAAAGCCCTGCCAGACCGTTCAGTACATTCCACCAGCCGCCGTACAGCCATACGCCTTCCGATGACATCCACCAGCCGCCTGCCAGAGAACCTGCGCGGATCGCGGATTCAAAATCAGATGCCACCGCGATCAGGATATTGATCGCTACAATAACAAACGGAAATGCTTTGAACCAGTGTGCTTTTCCCAGTTTTCCCCAGTGGTACTTCAGGATCATAAATCCGATACAGCCTGCGGTTGCCGCATACAGTTTCGCATAATGGAACCAGCTGTTCATATGTACGTAAGTATCATTGTTCAGCGCCCATTCCGCACCGGATGCCGCACCGATATAGATGGCAATAAAGTACACAGACAATACCGCCGGGAGCACCAGGAAACATGCGATTCCTCCCCATTTGGACCGCCTTGCGATCTCATTCATAATGACCAGTCCTGCAAAGACGAACAGCCAGCCAAGCAGCTGCCATCCTGCTGTTTCTCCATAAATCTGAAAAAACATACACTCACTCTCCTTTTCTTACGCGGAATCTTTATTCCACTTCTATTTCCTTAATGTTAAATTCACTTCCCTGCAAAAGATACGTGTGTTCACTGCCACAGTGCGGACAGATCTTTCCATATTCTATGGTCGAATAGGTCTTCTCACATTCCTCACAGTAGGTAATTGCAGGAAGTGTCTCCACAATAAGTTCTGCTTCCTCAAACAGCGGCCGTTTCTTCGCCGCCCACGTCCAGCAGTTCTGCAGGTAGGACTCGATCACCGTCGAGACCTCCCCAAGTTCCAGAACCACTTTCCGTATTTTTTCCACTTCATTCTCCTTTGCCACCTTTTCCAGATGATCCATGATATGAAATGTCACGCCAAGTTCATGCATACCTGCATTCTCCTATTTCTTCTTCGCAAACTTCACTTTAATGGACTGTTTCACCATATTCGGAAGAATGTATTTCAGTTTATCCTCCGATGCCCGCATCACGGACGCTCCCGGAAGTTCTCTGTGCAGATGGATCGCATCAAAGACACATTTTGTGGTACATACACCACAACCGATACATTTATTCGGATCTACCACAGACGCTCCACAGGACAGACAACGGGAAGTCTCTGCTTTCACCTGTTCTTCCGTCAGGCTGTGAGACAGGTCGCGGAAGGTCGCTGCCTGCGCTTTTTCATCTGCTTTCGCCGGGATCTGGCGTTTGGATGTATCGTAACTGTCCACGGAAATATTATTCTTATCGAGTTCCACAAAATCACGACGGTTTCTTCCGATCGTCAGGGTACAGTTTTCATGTACATAACGGTGAAGGGAAATCGCACCCTCCCGTCCTGCTGCGATCGCATCGATCGCAAATTTCGGTCCTGTATACACATCACCGCCGACGAAAATATCCGGCTCAGAGGTCTGATAGGTCAGTTTGTTTGCCAGTGCACCGCCGTTCGGCCGCCTCTTCAGATCCAGGTTATCCAGCATATTACCCCATTCGATCGCCTGTCCTACGGAAAAGATCACATGCTTACACGGTATGGTTACAGTCTGCTCTTCATCGTATTCCGGTGAGAATCTTCCCTGTTCATCCAGTACACGGGTACACTTTTTAAATACCACACCGGTCACTTTACCATTTTCCTCAAGAACTTCTTTCGGTCCCCAGCCGCAGTTCAGCTCGATGCCTTCTTCCAGTGCTTCCGCAATCTCTTCCTTACTTGCCGGCATATGTTCCCGCTGTTCCAGACAGAACATGGAAATCTTCGCATCCACACAACGGCTGCTGATTCTCGCCGCATCGATGGCCACATTACCACCGCCGACAACCACAACATCACCTTCAAGCGCAAAGCTTTCTTTCGCTCCCGCTTCCCGCAAGAAATCAACGGCTGCATAAGTACCTTTTGCATTTTCTCCTGTGATACCCGGTTTCCTTCCACGCTGGCATCCGATCGCCACGTAGAAACCTTTGTATCCCTGTTCCCGCAGTTCTTCGATCGTGATGTCTTTTCCGATCTCCACACCACAGCGGATCTCCACGCCAAGTTCCCGGATCACATCGATCTCTGCTGCCAGAAGGTCTTTCTCTAATTTATAGGAAGGAATTCCGTAACGAAGCATACCGCCCGGTTCCTCATTTTTCTCGAAAATAGTCGGTTTGTATCCGGTCAGCGCCAGATAATATGCACAGGAAAGTCCCGCCGGACCGGCACCGATGATCGCGATTTTCTCATCAAATCCACCTTTCAGGGACGGAATCGTCTTTTTCGGGATATATCTCGTCTCCGCATTCAGGTCACGTTCTGCCAGGAAACGTTTTACCTCATCGATCGCTACCGCCTCATCGATGGTTCCTCTGGTACAGGCATCCTCACAACGACGGTTACATACATGTCCGCAGACTGCCGGTAACGGATTATCTTTTTTGATCAACGCCAGTGCGTCATCGTAATGTCCCTCTTTTGCCAGTTTCAGATACCCCTGTACAGCGATATGTGCCGGACAGGCAGTTTTACATGGTGCAGTACCGGTATCGTAGCAGTTGATCCGGTTCACATCTCGATAGTTATGTGACCACATGTGTTCGCCCCAAGGCTGTTCCGACGGGAGCGGGATCCGCGGATAGGTTACTTCGCAGCCCTCTTTATCACACAGCTTCTGACCCAGTTTTACCGCCCCTGCCGGACAGAATTCCACGCATTTTCCGCAGGCTACACAGTTGGCTTTTTCTACCTTCGCCACGTAAGCGGAACGGGACATATTCGGGGTGTTAAAGAGCTGGGAGGTACGCAGTGCATAACAGACATTCACGTTACAGTTACAGATTGCAAAGATTTTGTTAGCACCGTCGATGTTTGTGATCTGATGTACGAATCCGTTGTCCTCTGCTGCCTTCAGAATCTCCAGTGCCTCCGCTTTGTCGATATAGCGTCCGTCTTTCTGTGTTTCCACTACATAATCTGCCATATCTCCGACGGCGATACACCAGCCTTCTGGATCGTCCGCGCAGCCCTCTCCGTGGGTCAGGCGGGAACGACGGCAGGAACACGGGCTTGCCGCGTATTTTCCCTCATATTTGTTCAGCCAGTGGGAAATATGTTCCAGATCTACGGATTCATTTTCCATCTCGATTGCTTTTTCCACCGGGATAACATGCATACCGATACCAGCACCGCCTTCCGGCACGAACGGTGTGATCTTCTCCAGCGGCAGACGGGACATATGTTCAAAGAAAGTTCCCATCTCCGGGTTAGAGTCCAGGATGTTTGCGTTCATGTTGAAAAATTCTGCACATCCCGGTACATACATCGGTAACACATACTGTTTTTCGTGCTTCGGATTCTCCCAGTTGTATTCCAGAAGACCTTTTCTTGACATTTCTTCCAGCAGCGCTTCACATTTTTTCTCTTCCAGACCGGAGAGTTTCATGATCTCTGCCAGTGTCTTCGGTTTTCTCACGCCAAGTTTTACTGCCAGTTCTGCTTCCTCATCGGTAAGCACGCCGGCAAGTCCCCAGTATTCCGGATCGTTTCTGGTGATCTTTTTCAGTCCCAGTTTCTGCGGAATCCGGTCTGTGATCTTTTTGCCCAGTTTCGCGATCGGCTCCCGGAACGGTTCGTTCGGATCCGGGGTGAATTCCGGATAGACATAATCCGGATACAGCTCTTTATCCAGTTCTTTCTTCATTTTCATCCTCCTACACAGCGCCAGCCTTCTATATTTTCTTCGCCAAATCCACCGGCAACGATTTGAATTCGAATAACAGACGCTTCCCTTTTTATTTGCAGTAATTACTCCCTGTAAGCTACTTTACTCGTACCTTCCACAGATTTCCCTTCCCCTTATTTCTTCCATTCTGTTACCTGCGCAGCCAGCCACTCGGTCCACGCATCCATGCCTTCCCCTGTCTTCGCACTGATCGGAAATACCTTCGCCTGTGGATTTCTCTGATGGATATACTCTTTCACCCGTTCCATATCAAAATCAAAATAAGGTAGCACATCGATCTTGTTGATCAGCACCGCATCACAGATCTGAAACATCAGCGGATATTTGAGCGGTTTGTCATGCCCCTCCGGTACGGAAAGGATCATCACATTTTTCGATGCACCCGTATCAAATTCTGCCGGACAGACCAGATTGCCCACATTTTCCAGGATCGCCAGATCCACATCGGCCACGCCAAGACCCTCCACGCCCTGCCGCGTCATCTCCGCATCCAGATGGCACATACCCCCTGTATGCAGCTGGATCGATTTGACACCTGTCTCTGCGATCGCCTTTGCGTCCACATCGGAATCGATATCCGCTTCCATCACACCGATGCGGAACTGATCCTTTAACCGCTCGATCGTTCCTTTTAGTGTTGTGGTCTTTCCGGATCCCGGTGAAGACATCAGATTCATCAGAAATACTCCCTGTTCTTTTAACTCCCGGCGAAGGTTATCCGCCTGCCGGTCATTATCTGCAAATACGCTCTCCTTGATCTCAAGGACTCTTACTTCTTTCACGCTTCTCTTATCCCTTTCATGATAATCTGTACCATCTCTTCTTTTCCCTGTTCGTAGGTCAGTCCGTTCTTGTAGAGAATATCGCTCTCCAGAAAGCAGATTACCGTTCCCCGGATCATCGCCATAACGACCGGTTTCGAGATATTCTTTCGGATCTTTCCTTCCCGGATCCCTTTCTCCAGATACTGCTCGGCAAGTGCCCACCCCTGACTGACTGCTTCCATCAGGTACTTATACTGCTTCGGATACTTCTGTGCCAGTTCGAAGATCCTGCTAAGTCCGATGTTATAATACTTGGTCGGAATTGCGCAAAACAGCTGTTCCAGCTTTTCCAGTGTATCCAGTTCGGTATCCGCCTCGATCTCCTGCCGCATATCTGTAAAATCACGGGCATATCGGTCTGCAATCGCCATCAGCACATCCTGTTTACTCTCGAACACCGTATAGATGGTTTTTTTACTGATCCCCAACGCTTTCGCTACATCATTCATCGTAAATTTCAAACCATTCCTGGTAAATTCTTCAATTGCTGTATCAATGATTTTTTCTCTCATTTCTCTCTCCTGTCCTGTTCTCATTTACGGTTCAGCGAAAAAGGAAACCGGGAAACTGAGAACAGTTTCCCGGTTTCCTTCATTGTAACATTACACTGACTACCGGTCAATTCACTATATTTGACAAAAAATTCACATTGTTTTTATGCAGAACCTCTTATTTCCTTTCAGACCTCGATCTGTAAACCGTCATAAGCCAGTTCCAGTCCTTCTGACGCCACAATCGATTCGTACCAGTCATGCGGCGGACACCAGTGTGGGGACAGATGCGTCAAAAGAAATCTACTATTCTCACGCAGGCACTTATTTTCCTTCAATCGGTCCCTTATCCGGATATTGTTCATCAGACACATATGTCCGCCATACTGTTCATTCAGTCCTGTAGTTCCTTCCATAATAACTGCATCATACTGATGTTCCTGTATCAATGCAAACTGATCCTCGTCATAACTTCCGGAATCCAGCGCATACAATAACGTTTTTCCATCTTTCTGAATGATATAACTGTGGGAAAATCCCCGTTGCGACCCATGATTTCCGCGAACCGGCAAGATTCTGTACCCATCCGTTTTCTCTTCCTTTCCCTCTCTGATCTCATGCAGATTTATTTTCAGTTCTTCCATGTCATCCAGACTTTTTCTGAGTGTTTCCATCACGAAAGAATTCCCGTAAATATTCAGCTGCGGGATATCGGTAAACCGTGGACCTCCATGTCTCATTTTTTCGACATAAGTAAGCGGCAGCAAGCTTTCGTCTGTATTTCTCCAGTGCAGATGCTGCGGATACAGATGATCTTCATGAGGATGTGTGACCAGAAGTGTCTTGAGCTTTGATAAATTCACTCCGAACCGGGCTGCATTATCAAAACACGATGGTCCGATATCGATCAGCAGCTCTTCGTCAATCACCATGCTGCTGTTTGTTCTCAGGTTTTTTCCTCTGTGTTTTCTTGCATAAGTACAATGAGGACATTCACACCAGTATCCCGGATATGTTTCCCCTGCTCCTGTTCCTAAAAATGTCAGTTTCATACACGTACCTCTTTTCCTTATTTTTCTTAATTATAGATCTCTTTTCTTCCATTTTACAACAAAATCCGTATATTCTTCCCTTCCCGGAACAAAACTCCCTCTTCCGACAGATTTTTAAATTCCCGCATCATTGCACTCCGGTCCACGCACAGATATTCTGCCAGAGTCGTATAAGATACCGGCAGTGTAAATACCTGTTTCTTTTTCCCTCCTCCCACTTCATTCAGATACGCCATAATTTTTTTCCGGGTACTGTTTCTCGATAAGACATAGATCCGGTTTGCCTGCTGGCTGGCACGCATGGCAATCATCTGTAACAGATTGCTGACCATCTGGCTGTGAAATTTACATGCATTTTCACACCGCTTGATCACATGCTCATAATCAATAAAGATCACACGCGTCTTCGCCTTCGCACAGACATAATAATGCTGCGACATCTCCGGTAACAGCAACGGTTCCCCGAAGACATCATCTTTTTTCAGTTCATCCATCAGATACTGATTGCCCTCCGCATCGCTGCCATATAAAGAAGCCTGTCCCTCCGCGATCAAACCGATCTTTTTCATCGTATTCGTATACTCCATGATGATCTCGTTATTTTCATATACAATCTCACGCATCTGAAAACATACCCACATCCGCTCCTGTTCTTCCGGCAGGATATGTGAAAACAATGTCACTTTCTCCATCTGTATTCCCCCATCTTTTTTTTTGTGTTTTTTTTAACATACTCCCATTTTGTTGCTTTTGCAACAGAATTTTTCGGTTTTTCCGGGTATACTAACGATAACAAGAAAACAGATTCCACACACAGGAGGTTCCCATATATGAAAATCACAGATACTATCAAATACGTAGGCGTCAACGATCACAAAGTTGATTTATTTGAAGGACAGTACCCGGTAGCCAATGGTATGGCTTACAACTCTTATGTGATCCTCGATGAAAAGATCGCTGTCATGGACACCGTAGATGCAAACTTCACCCACGAATGGCTGGATAACCTGGAGCAGGTACTTGATGGCCGCAAACCGGACTACCTGATCGTGCAGCACATGGAACCGGATCATGCGGCCAACGTGGCTAATTTCCTGAAAGTTTACCCGGACACCACCGTTGTCGCCAACGTGAAGACCTTCCAGATGATCTACAACTTTTTCGGACTTACTCTGGAGGGACAGAAGCTCGAAGTTACCAACGGCGGCACGTTAAGCCTTGGAAACCATCAGCTGACCTTTGTATTTGCTCCGATGGTACACTGGCCGGAAGTTATGGTAACTTACGACAGCACTGATAAAGTACTCTTCTCCGCTGACGGCTTCGGCAAATTCGGTGCCCTCGATGTGGAAGAAGACTGGGATGACGAAGCCCGCAGATACTTCATCGGCATCGTAGGAAAATACGGCACACAGGTTCAGTCTCTCTTAAAAGTGGCTGCAACCCTCGATATCCAGATCATCTGCCCACTCCACGGACCGGTACTTTCAGAAGATCTCGGACATTATATCGGTCTGTACGACACCTGGTCTTCCTACACACCGGAAGAAGAAGGCATCGTGATTGCCTACACTTCTGTCTACGGACATACGAAAAAAGCAGTTGATCTGCTGGCTGACAAATTAAGAAGCAAAGGATGTCCGAAGGTTGTCGTATACGATCTGGCAAGAGACGATATGTCTCTGGCTCTCTCCGACGCCTTCCGCTACAGCAAACTGATCCTTGCCACCACAACCTACAACGCAAGCATCTATCCGTTCATGCACGACTACATCTCCCGTCTGGTGGAACACAACTTCCAGAACCGCACGGTAGGTCTGATCGAGAACGGTTCCTGGGCTCCTCTGGCTGCCAAGGTGATGCGTGAGATGATGGCAAAATGTAAAAAGATCAACTGGCTCGATACCACCGTAAAGATCCTCTCCGCCATCAATCAGGAAAATCAGGATCAACTGGAATCTATGGCAGACGAGTTGTGCAAAGAGTACATTGCCCAGAACGATACCCTTGCCAATAAAAATGATCTGACCGCCCTGTTCCGCATCGGTTACGGCCTTTATGTGGTAACTTCCAACGACGGCAAGAAAGATAACGGTCTGATCGTAAATACCGTCATCCAGCTGACCGACACCCCGAACCGGGTGGCCGTCAACATCAACAAAGCCAACTACTCACACCATGTCATCAAACAGACCGGTGTGTTAAATGTCAACTGTCTGTCCACGGAAGCACCGTTCTCCGTCTTCCAGCAGTTTGGCTTCCAGACCGGACGAAGCGTGGATAAATTTGCCGGTCAGACCGTACGCCGTTCCGACAACGGACTGGTCTTCCTGGATAAATACATCAATGCCTTTATGTCTCTCAAAGTGGAAGACTATGTGGATCTCGGTACCCACGGTATGTTTATCTGCAGCGTGACCGAAGCCCGCGTGATGAGCAACCAGGAAACCATGACTTACACCTACTACCAGAACAACGTAAAACCGAAACCGGAAACCGAAGGAAAGAAAGGATTTGTCTGCAAAGTCTGCGGCTATATCTACGAGGGTGATGAACTTCCGGCAGACTACATCTGCCCGCTGTGTAAACACGGAGCTGCTGATTTTGAACCGATCGGATAAATAACAAAAATAAGAAGTTTATAGAGTTTTTACCCCGAATATGATACACTCAAGGAAATAGAATTTTACCTGTATTTTACATTAGATAAGAAAGGCATACTATGAAAAAGACCGTAAAGAAAATTTTTAAAGTACTTGGTATCGTACTCGGGGTAATTTTACTGGCTTTGATTGCTTATATCATCTATCTCTACGCCAGCTACCATCGCATCGAAGACAATCTGGTTCTGGAAGTGGAACCTGCCCCTGACGCCGGAGAGGATCTGGATGGACTGGCTTCCGGAGCGCGTCCGGCATCTGCTTCCGCGTTGTATAATTCGTCCCTGACTACCGGACAGGAATATTCCGCACTGACCTACAACCTCGGTTTCGGTGCGTACACACCGGATTTCAGCTTCTTCATGGACGGCGGCAAATCCTCCTGGGCAAAAAGCAAAGAAAGCGTACAGGATACGATCCAGGGCGCCGGTGAACTGATTGCCTCCTACGATCCGGATTTTGCTCTTCTTCAGGAAGTGGATCTTGATTCCACCAGAAGTTATCACGTAAACGAATATTCGATCTTAAAAGACTGTCTGAGTTCCTATAATTCTGTCTTCGCACAGAACTATGACTCCGCATTTCTTTTCTATCCGTTTACACAGCCACACGGAAGCAGCAAATCAGGGCTTGCCCTGTTTTCCAGATATCAGGTGACCGATTCTCTTCGGAGAAGTTTCCCGGTGTCTACATCTTTCAGTAAGTTCTTTGATCTGGACCGCTGCTACAGCATCTCCAGAGTTCCGGTGGATAACGGAAAAGAACTGGTGATTTTTGAACTCCACATGTCCGCTTACGGCAACAGCGACGCGATCCGCGAAGGACAGATCTCGATGCTTGCCGAAGACATGCAGAAAGAATATGAGGCAGGTAATTACGTCCTGTGCGGCGGCGACTTCAACCATGATCTGAAAGCCTCCAAGGACGATTCCGAAGACCGTGAATCCTGGGCGTACCCATTCCCGAGAGCCATCCTCCCGGATCATTTCTCCTTCTGCATCGACCAGCTAACGGACGAGGAACGGGATTCCCTGTGGGACAGCGCCAGAAACGCTGACATGGAATATGTGCCGGGTGAAACGTATACCGTAACACTGGATGGATTTATTATCTCAGACAATATCGAATGCGTCTCCTACGACAACATCAACACCGGATACACCTATTCGGATCATGATCCGGTATATCTCGAATTCACATTAAAATAATATAAGGCAAAAATATAAGGGAACAGACCTGTACAACGATCTGTTCCCTTATATTTTTACTCAGAAATCTGTCCGGCAATCGTATCCTCGATCACCCACAGGCTTCTTATCCTTCAAAACTATCCTTTATCCGCTGACACATCCTGACTCTTTTTCTTTTTCATATAAAGCCAGACACAAATCACCACGAAAACCACCGTAACAGCTGCCAGAAGCGGCCATACGGTGATCGGACAGACGCTTTCACTGATCAGGTTCAGTGCCTGATAAGAGGTGTAGATACCGAAAATTGCAAAGATCACAAACGCCAGTGTATTTAACAGACCTTCCGGTGTCTTACTCTTTAACAGATATCCCACCAGCATACCGAGAATGTCCGCCAAAAAAAGTCCCAGAGAACATCCGATCCATACGATAAAAGCGGCTCCCATACCTTCATTAGCGCCGAAAGTAATGGCTGTCAGCTGTGTTTTATCTCCCAGCTCTGCTACAAAGAACGTACAGAACACTGCCAGCGGAGCGAACTGGATCTTGCTTTTTCCACCCTCTTCTTCGTCGTCATCGTCCCCTGCAAGCGTCGATGCCGCAAAATAGAGAAACGCCAGTGCTGCGATGATCTTGATCAGCCATTCCGGGATAAATTCGCTGACCAGTCCGCCCGCCAGAACCGCCAGCCCATTCAGCACCAGGATCGCTGCCGCCGTTCCCAGGATAATATCCTTTAACTTGTACTTGGAAGTGAGCGCGATCAGCATCAGCTGCGTCTTATCACCCATCTCTGCGATAAATTCCGTGAAAAATACCTTTAAAAATAATAACATGCTTTTTCTCCCTGTTTATCTGATAATGATATAGACTGCATACGCCGCATAAAGTGCGATCATACAGAATCCTTCCACTTTTCCGATCTGTTTCTTCGTCGCCGCAAAGATCCATACACACACGGTAAATACCATCAGCACACACAGATCAATGATATTTTCTCTGATGATCGTGATCGGGCTGATCGCGGACGCGATACCGAGAACCATCAGGATGTTAAATACATTGGATCCCACTGCGTTGCCAAGTGCCATATCCACTTCGTTCTTTTTCGCTGCAACAATCGAAGTTACCAGTTCCGGGAGAGAGGTTCCGATGGAAACGATCGTCAGTCCGATCAGTGTCTGGCTCATGCCAAGATCCCCTGCAATCCTTGCAGCCGCATCTACGGTAATATCTCCGCCGATTGCGATTGCAGCCGCACCGCCAACGATAAATACAATACTTAACGGCATCGAGATCAGTTTGATCTCCTCGTCTGAACCACCTTCGATCTCCACTTTCTTTCCTTCTCTGCTTGCCTTCTGTGCGGTACGGATCATATAGAAAATATATCCCGCAAAACATACCAGAAAGATCACGCCGTCCAGATGCCCCAGTGTCATCGAGGATTTGTCACCGATTCCTGCAATTCCAAAGATCAGCAGCATTCCTGCACAGATCAGGGAAAACGGGATGTCTCTTCGAATCGTTTCCTTTGCTACATTGACCGTAGCCAGCACGCCACAGACTCCGATAACCACCATCAGGTTAAAGATATTGGAACCTACGACGTTGCTCACCGCAAGTTCATTATTTCCCGCAAGGGACGCTGATACACTGACCGCCGTCTCCGGAAGTGAGGTTCCCATCGCCACGATCGTAAGACCGATGATGATCGCCGGCACGTGGAAGCGTTTTGCCACACTCGAACTTCCCTCTACGAAATAATCCGCACCCTTGATCAGCAGCACAAAGCCGATCACAAGAGCAGCCAGAACCAGTGCAAATGGGGCGTTGTTAATAAATTTCTCCATAGTTTCCTCCTTTTTCTCTCTCCATGATTTCTCCGGCAGCCGTCACCCGCGTAAAAAAAGACTCATGTATATCTTCACCCCGGACAAAACTTCTTATTCCGAAGCAAAGATATACATGAGTCTCATTATTTAAGATTTGCCAGATTGTACTCTGTACTACAATCAGAATGTTGACAAACCACACTTTCGCGCTAACTACTCCCTCATGGAATATTTAATTACTTGATAAATAATATCAAATACGGTGGTGTGTGTCAACGAAAAAAGCACAAAAACTCTCCGTCCTGTATATTTCCTCTTTTCATCCATCCGTTGCACAATATATGTTAATGTTTCGTATATTTTTTCTAAATATCATTTATATTTTTACACTTTTTCGTGCATTTTCCCCGTTTTTCTGCTATAATAGTACTTACTGCTTATTAACGCTACTTATATTTGGAGGCTTTTACACATGAAAAAAAACAACGCTGTTCAAACAGCACCGAAGCATTCCATGCTCGCCAATCAGGCTCCTGTCCCCCAGAAAAGCAAAGTCTCCTCACAGATGACTCTGTCTGACTCTATTTTATCCGGAGCAGTTGTAGAATTCCGAAAAGCCGGTTACCGATTTATGCGGCACCTGCATACGAATATTGAGATTTACCGGATTCTTTCCGGCGAATGTTATATGGACATTCAGTCAGAGACTCTTCATTGCACAGAAGGAGATTTTATTATGATTCTCCCGGATGTGGTACATTCCTTTTATCTGAATGATACCTCCGACTGTGAATTCCAGCACATTCATTTCAATCCTGATATGTTTTCAACGATTATTCTTGAAAATGACGGGATCTTTCCGATCACGCTTCTTCATGCTGTGCTGTTTTCTTCTCATTTTTATTACCGGCTCAGTTCTGACGAGAGGATTGACGAACAGATTCGGAAACTGATCGATCTGCACACTTCTTCTGACAGTCTGTTTACGGCTGCCAATATTAATGTGTCTCTGATGAACCTGATGCTTTATATTCTTGATCATACAGAACCCGTGCACGAGTATGCAAAACCACAGCTGCAAAACAGTTATGTGGCTTACGCGCTGAATTATATTCAGGAGCATTACACAACAAAGATCCTGCAAGAAGACATTGCACAGCAGTTACAGATTTCTGTACGATATCTGAGCAAGATTTTTAAGAGCTATATGGGTGTCACACTCTCCAATTACATTACAATCTACCGTGTCAACCGCTCCATCGCACTGATGCAGAGTACCGATCTGACACTGACGGAGATCGCTTTGCAGGTTGGATTCCGGGACTCTCAGCAGTATTCCAAGGTCTTTATGAGTGTCATCAATGCAACACCATCGCAATACAGAAAAGCTATTTTAAAATAAACGAAAAAGGGGCATCGCACTTCGTGCGATGCCCTGTTTTTATTTCCGACGAAATCTTAGTCCTCTTTTTTCCGTTTTCCTGCAACACCAGCTGCCGCTGCGATTGCGGATGCTGCCAGTGCGAATCCCCAACCTGCTGCATTCGTTGCATCTCCTGTTTTCACAGCTGTTGTGGAAGTGCCTGTCTTTGTGCTGCCCACACCTGTACTGCCTGTATTTGTACGGCCTGTACCTGTGCTGTTTCCTTTTGTTGTCGTGTTATTATTGTTCTTGGATGTATCGGAAGGAGTCGTAGTCTGATTGTCATCTTTCTTTGTATCATCCTTCTTTTCATCATCTTTCTTGCTGTCGTCTGCTTTCTTTTCTTCAAGAGCACTCAGAGCTTCTTTGATGGCTTTATTTGCCTCATTTACCTGCTCCTGTGTAGCATCTTCCGCATTCAGCACACCTGCATACTGTGTATAAACATCCTGCAGTTTCTTCAGAGAATCCTCTGTGTACTTGTCTGTTGCTGCCAGTGCGGTATCTGCTTTTGCTACGTTCTCTTTCAGTGCTGTCTTATCTACAACAATTGGTTCCGGTTCCGGATCCGGATCTACGGTTTCTTTTTCTGTTGTAAAGGTAACGGCTTCTGATGGTTCAGACTCATTTCCGGCTGCATCTACTGCTGTCACGGTTACGGTGTATTCGGTTCCTTCGGTAAGTCCGGTCAGATCATAGGTAGGATTTGCTACCAGGGATGCATTTACTTTTGTATTGTTTACATATACATTATATCCGGCTACTTCTACATTGTCGGTAGATGCTTCCCAGGCGATCGTTGCTTTTGTATAAGTAATTTCAGATGCTTTTACATTGGCTGGTACGGTCGGTGCTTCGGTGTCCGCCGGTTCCTCTGTTTTCAGTGTTGTAAATGTCACTGCTTCGGATCTTACGGATTCATTTCCCTCTGCATCTACTGCTGTTACGTTCACCGTATATTCGGTTTCCTCAGTAAGTCCGGTCAGATCATACTCTGTTCCGGTTACCAGTTCGTCATTTACCTTTGTTTCGTTTACATATACGTTGTATCCAACAACGCCTACATTGTCACTTGCTTCATCCCATGCAACTTTTGCTGTTGTCTCGGTAACATCAGAAGTTCTTACATTTGCAGGTACTGTCGGTGCCTCGGTATCCTTCGGATCTTCCGTTTTCAATGTTGTAAAGGTTGCTGCCTCGGATCTTACAGATTCATTTTCCGATGTATCTACAGCTGTTACCGTTACGGTGTACTCTGTTTCTTCGGTAAGTCCGGTCAGATCATAGGTTGTTCCGGTTACAGGTGCTGCATTTACTTTTGTATCGTTTACATATACATTGTATCCGGCTACTTCTACATTATCGGTAGATGCTTCCCAGCTAACGGTTGCTCTTGTCTCGGTAATGTCTGTTACGGTTACACCAGACGGTACGGTCGGTGCTTCCATATCTTTTGCTTTTTCTGTTGTAAAGGTTGCTGCCTCGGATCTTGCAGATTCATTTCCGGCTGCATCCACTGCTGTTACCGTTACGGTATACTCAGTTTCTTCAGCAAGTCCGGTCAGATCATACTCGGTTCCGGTTACCAGTTCGTCATTTACTTTGTTTTCATTTACATATACGTTGTATCCAACAACACCTACATTGTCACTTGCTTCATCCCATGTAACTTTTGCTGTTGTCTCGGTAACATCTGTAGCTGTTACTGCTGCCGGAGCTGTCGGTGCTTCGGTGTCTGCTGCAGCTTTATCTACATAACTGATGATCGGAGTTACATGAACAGATGGTTTGGTTGGATTGCTGTTGCTCTTTGTTGTCACGCGGATCACATCACCCTGGCTAACTTCGATTTCATCAAAGCTCTTCCAGTCTGTTGCCTGTACCCGGCTGTTTGTAAGTGTTACACTCTGTAATTCGGTATCGTTTAACAGAAGACTTAAGGTAACCGTTCCACCTGAGTTTCCATTCTGACGAAGATATGGCTCATCACCTTTTATATTGAAAGATACGGTTCCGCTCTTCGGTACTCTGTATGCCATTGCGGTTGTGATACTTGTATTCGGCGGTGCGGAAAGTAATCCGTGTACAGTTGCGTCAGTCGTTGACACAGTACCCTGTTGTCCATCAATACCAGGACCATAATAGGTATTTACACACCAGTTTGGCCATCCGTCTCTGTCGACCTCTGTCATATTTGCCCAGCTGCCGGTTCCGTTCTTCATCTGACCAAACCACACATTTCCCTGCTGTCCGTTCACATAGTCCAGAGTCCAGTTATATGTATTTTTCTGTCCGATGGTATAATCGTTGGTTGTTCCGTCTTCCGCAGTGATGCGAAGTGTCATTCCGGCTGCTACTGCATCCTTATCTGCCAGTTCTGTTCCACCATTGAGTACAGAAACGGTTGCGGTATCCGCTACTGTGATATTGTTTTTCATTTCCTTTACAGTTGTCGGATTTTTATCGGTATAAGGAACGTTCATGGTTGTTCCCTTTACTTCATAGTAACTGTCTTTCAGTTCTTTGTCAGAGCTTGCAATTACTGTATAAATAACATCTTCCATACCTTCATAAGAAAGAACAATCGTTGCTCCTCCTTTTACAATATCGGAATCACCAAGAACAGTCTCGCCATTCTTAATGGTAACCTTAACTCCTGCATCAACAACAACATTCTTCAGGAATTCTGCTACGGTTGTATTTTTCGGAAGGTCACTTACTTTTGTTCCGGAGATTGTATATACATTGGATCTCAGCACAAGTGCTGTCACTGCATCGCTTTCTGCTGCTCCGATTTCCGGTACTGCTGTGATGGCATGACCAAAGAAGTCATGATCGATCGTATAACCGTTCTTGTCAACGATCACTTTACCTGCATTGATAGCCGGAGAATTCTCCGCCAGTTTGTATCCGTCAAATACGGTAGAAGCGGTTGGATCTTCGTGACGTCTTGCCTGTTTGTCGGCAGCTGCTGCGCTTGGACCTGATCCTGCATCCACAAGTACATCCGTTCCTGCATCTACTTTCACTGCTGCCTCATCGTTCGGATAAGAGCTTACATTGTAGTATAAGTTATTGCTGTAAGTCTTGTTTCCACTGATATTCCAGTTGCTTACAGTAGCCGGTGTGCTGCCCTCAAAATAGAAAATATTATTTTCAATGGTAACCGGACCGCCATTGCCGTGTGTGTAGTGCCAGATGGTATTGATACCTTCTTTGATATAGAATGTATTGTTGTAAACCTGGCAGTTTCCGGAGTTGCCCGCCGGATCCAGAGGTCCCATATCTTCATTCTGGCTGATATTGTAACGGAATGTGTTGTTAATGGACTCCCAGCCACAGAACATAATGGTACTTGCTGTATTTCCATGGCTGTAGTTGTACTGATAGTTTGTTCCATCACCATAATCCGCATCCCACGGCTGTCCGTCTCCATTACCATTGGAAGCATTCAGTGTTGCAAAACATTCGTTGTACTGGAAAATTGCATTTTTACATTTCCATGGCCAGATACCTGCTGCTACTCGTCCTGCCCCAACACCCTGTTTGCCGGTTTCGTTGCCATTTGCATCCAGTCTCGGCTGCTGCTGGGAGTAATCTGTGGTATTGATCTGCTCCGCTGCATTCTCTGATACATTGTACTGAACCAGTGGTCTGTCAAGGTACATCGTTGTGATCGCATCTCCACCCACATGGTTCAGATAGTTGTTCTCGATAACCACGTTGGAGGAACCGTATTTTGCCATGACATCATCTGACAGGGAAGCGGTTGTAAATTTGCTCCACTGATAGGTGTATCCAACGGCAATTCCCCAACGGTTTACCGTATCAAGGGAACAGTTCTTGATCTGCACATCATTGTATTTTGCAATTCCGGTTGCACTCTCATCGGTTGGTTTTTCAACGATGAAGTAAATACCTCCGTTTGTCATATGTTTGTTATAAACGTTACCTGTCACATCATGGATATACAAATCATTCAACACGATGTGATCTACCGTTCCGTTGTCTTTCGCAACACCGGCAACACCGGTTCTGTCCATCGCATACGCATCGTTATATGCTTTGTCTTTTTCGGTATCGGTGGTACTCTTTCTGTCATTGGTCAGTTCCAGACCGTCGATCTCAATATACTCGGTATCTTCAATTAAAATACTGGAAGATACGGTACCTTTCCATTTGTGGTTCTGGTTATCCAGCGGGTTTCCGTAGTTCAGTTCCCACTGACCGTGACCATTGGTGTTGATCTGTGGTCTGTTTCCTTCTCCGTATGTGGATACTTTTACCGGTGCTTCTGCACTACCACTGTCCTCTTTTGTAAAGACAAGTGCCTGATCTTCAAATACCGATCCCTTTTTCAGGAGTACCGTATCACCCGGTTCCAGATCCAGTTCATTCACTTTATCCAGTGTCTGAAACGCCTTGCTCTCTGATGTTCCGTCATTGTTGTCATTTCCGCCTTTGGAATCAACGTAATACGTTGTTCCTGTACCGTCTGCTCCCGCTGCCTGAACAGGAACTGCCGGCATCATTGATGCAACTGTTGTTCCTGCAAGCAGAAGAGCCAGCGTTCCGCTCATCCATTTTTTCTTCATACCTTTTCTCCTTCTGTTATTGCAGATTCTCTAGGGTGAAATGATTTATATCCTCCATGTTTCCTTCCACCTGAGAATCTTCTTCCCGCTGCGCGATCATATCATCATATTTCTGCTCACGCAGTTCTCGTTCTACTGCAACTCTCGCTGTTTCCAGATCTGCATTTTCTTCACTATCTCCAAAAATCCAGTCCCGGCTTTTGTAGTGTTCAACGATCTCATCTTCTGTCAGTTCCATACCTTCGCGATCCGTATCACTGCAGTATTTTTCCTTCAAAGTGCTGATTTCATAATCCAGATAAAGTGGAAACGTATACTCTTTCAGTCCATAGATTACTTCCCCTTTTTCCACTTTTTCTTTTCGTTCCGCATTCTCATCTTTCCAGCGCTTTTCCAGAGCCTCATAACTACTGTCTGATATATCACCGTTTTCTTTTGCGAGATCATACACTGTATGAATGTATTTCAGCTGCTCGACTGTATTTTCCGCCAGAATTTCATACCCGTATTTTTCCTTATACTTTTTCTTCCAGAAATCGTCTCCATAAACGGCGTCGTAATCCTGCTGAATCTGCATTTTGGTATCATATTCTACAGATTCCATGCAGTTTACATACTCTTCTTTGCTGATGGTATGTTCCGCAACAGTCAGATCAAATCGATGATCCTTTTTATATTGCATGACGCCGGCAACAATTCCCACAACCGCAAACACTGCTACGATGCCTCCGATCTTCAGGAACTGTTTTTTCCGATTCTTCATGATGTACCTCCTTCCCGTCTGAAATCCTGTTCTTCCTGCACACAGATTTTCTCAGTCAAGTTTGATTTTATTATAACAATCCGTTCTTTTCACATCTCGTTCTTTTTGTTTGATTCTGCCATGGATTTTGTCAAATTCGGAACTATAAGTAAATTTCCCGTAAATACCAAAAAAATATTAAGATTTCTCACAGGGCGTTCTTAACCTTTCCATGCAGCAAAAAAGCAGCCAATCTTTGCGATTGACTGCTTTTTGCTGTCCGGTATCCTTCATATGATCCGGGAAGATCAGAAAATTGTAGACACAGACGTCCTTTTGTCCCGCCTGTTCGTAGATACGAAGCATCTGCTCCTGATAGAAAAACTGCTTATAGATGTCCATGTTTCCAGGAAGTTTATAGCATTTTTTCTTCTCGTTCCATCCGGAATATTTGGCATCCATGACGCAGCAGCATTTCTTTGCTTCCGGCTGCTCCAGAATGATCTCGGTTGTGGTACGATGTCAGACCAATATAAGATGATGCTTCGGTTTATTGTGGGACATTTTCTCGAACTGCTCTTCCTTCTGATGTATGATCTGGATGTCTATCTCATGCTGGAGGTTCATTTGGGAAATATTCGAATGGAAATAAACGGCATGTTAAATCCCCTTGGATGGAAGGACTAAAGATGGGCGAAACAATAAACCACCCGCTATAGACGGGTGGTTCTGATTATTTCTTCTTGTTGTCCAAAAAACCTTCAGCTATTAGTTCTTCTTCTATGGCTGCCCACGCATCATCTGCCATGGAATTGTCTACTATCTCTTTCGATGATGTACTTTCCGACGATGTATCTTCCGGTTTATTGTATGGCGTAATCCAGGCAAGGAATCTCTTTTCCACATCTTCCGGAACCTGGATCTTGTGCTGCTCAAGAAGATCCAGCAGCATTTTGATGTCCTGTAATCTAGAATCAGATATATCCTGCAGATCACCTGCCACCCACTCGAGATCTATACATTTCTTTACCAACTGATCATGAGTCATAGCTTCATACTCCTCATACTGCTCATCCTAAGCGTTCGGATCATCATATTCCTCTTCCTCTTTCTCTTCCGATGCGTCAAATTCATAAGATTCTTCAGTACCTTCACAGTTACGAGCCAAAATGCATTTAAACGATAAAAACACCTCG